>ERZ860264.1851-NODE-1851-length-13016-cov-6.837667_pt1 | contig 13016 bp, 8 predicted proteins | sample MGYA00509980_ERZ860264 | MGnify/ENA primary metagenome ERZ860264 (study PRJEB30046, sample SAMN00715212) | human gut metagenome | study: EMG produced TPA metagenomics assembly of the A metagenome-wide association study of gut microbiota in type 2... | reverse complement strand
CAATATCAATTTTGCCCATGCGGCTTAGTATAAAATAATTTTTACGACTTACTTACTGGAAATGAGTGATATGATATGCGATTTCCGTGAACCTCACCCATTAATATGTTATGAAGGCATGACAATAAGCGGCCTAATCTTACGGATGTTGAGCAAAGGCTGGTTAGCCGGTATGGCGATGTGTATAGTTGTATTTTTCTGTAATCGGCGTGTCATCAGGTGGAACGCCGACGGCATACTTTGGATGTTCAATCTCTTGTTTATCATCTCTATGTTCACTTTAGCTGTCGAAGATGAAATGTTCATCTATTTCAGCGTTTCCTCAATCAGCGCTTTGGCTATGTACGTCCTGTCGCTTCTCCTCCCCAAAAGGGTTGGCGGTATCAATACTACGACTTTTCAGCAATGCCGGAAGCCTGCAAACCGGCTAATCACGCTGTCATTCCTCATATTTCTGTTATGGTGCATCACCTTGAGCTATTCAATAACCCACTTCTGATAACATGATAAGTATCAGAAGAGATGTCGGAACTTAACGCTTGCTCCGACAGGTGGCAACTGCAACGTCGGCAACACTATCGACGGCTAAGAAAAGATAAATTGAAAATAAATTTTCTCCGCAACATATAAATCGTGCGAATTTTCCGTCTTATATATGAAAGTCCTGAATACAGGCAGGTTCTATATTGAAAAAATTTCCTCGAACCGGCACAAATGATTTATGCCGACAATCCCCAAAGACAGTAAAAAAAATGAGACATCTTTTGACCGCAATTATAACCGTGATATTGTTCACAGCCGCATTTATGGCATTATCCGACAATAGAAGCGACTCGGAAAAGGACTATCAGATTGATTTGCAACGTATGTCCGATTCTGTCAGTGACGGGCAATCCACTTATTATGGCGATACGCTTTATCAATATGATGGCAAAACAGTTGTCTATGACTATTTCACCGGTGATGATGAAGAGGTTTCCTCCTTGTCTGCGAGTGTCCTCATTACCTATATGGATACGGTTCCCGTAGACACTTGCAGGGTTATAGGCAATGGGGTATATGTAGCTGACGGCCCTGTGTTGAAGTTCGCGATAGGGGTTGACACTGTGCGCTATGATATGCGTCATCTGCCTGATTCTGTAAATCCCATAAAGGAATCATTGCCCTCAGGCACAGTAGAACACTATTATACACGCGGTTTTGAACTGACGGATTCTTCCTGGAGATGTGATTTCAAGTTTCTTGCCTATCTCCCTGCAAATCATCCGACATGGCTGAATCAGTTCATAGCCACTATTATGCGCAATGACATCCAGGCGATATACCTTGACGACAAAGGAATGGAGCGCATCCTCAATAGCTATTACGGCATCAAGTCTACTCCCAAGAAGGTTGACGGCATCAATGCAGCCGATATGACTCCTACTGAGATTGCCCGTCATTTCGCGCTGGTCCACGAGCAGTTATATCGAAGTGAAAATACGGTTGAAGACTGGAACGGCGTCGGACCGAAATATGATTATATGTTAGAGATTTCGCCGGCATGGACAAGCCCCGACGGCCGGTATGTCACCTATCGCTTCTATTCTTATTACTACACCATGGGCGCACATGGTCTGATGGAGGAATATTATCTGACATTCAATGAGGAGACCGGTGACCTCCTGGGTTATGAAGATATAATCGGTGCCGAGAGTTTCCCGGACGCAATAAAGCAGCTGGAGGAGAAACTGACTGCCAAAGAGGCGCAATACCGGGAAATGGATGAACCGTACCTGGCCTCAATGAGTGAGGATGACCTTGAAGCAAACGCTTCGGAGATAATCAAAGAGGTGTATAACGGCTCATATTATCCGCGTCCGGCGCTTACCAACGAAGGGGTGGTCTTCTCGTATCAGCCATACGAAAAAGGGTCCTTTGCCGAGGGGATATTGCATTTTGTGATACCTTACTCCAAGCTCAGGAATAAGATTGTCAGACAGCCTGTGGCACTTAAGTACCCTATTAAAACATACAAGCCGACACTGATTTTGTCTTGGTTCAGACAATAAGTGTCAGCTTGTAAGTAGCAGGGATTAGAGAGTCGTGAAGGTGTAGGTGATACGACGGCGGTATTCCAGGCCCGGTCTCAGCAGCTGCGTGGGGAAACCGGGTTTGTTGGGTGCGTCCGGCATTCCCTGCATCTCGATGGCTATCCCTTCGTAGTCGCGGTAGGGGCGTCCGCTTTTGCTTTTCGGGGAGCCGTCGAGCCAGTTGCCCGTGTAGACATGGGCTGCGGGCTGGTCGGTGCCTACTTCGAGTATCCGGCCACTCTGCGGGTCTTCTACCCTCACTACCCCTTCAATGAACTGTCCGGGTCGCCAGCCATCTATCACCCAACTGGAGTCATAGCCCTTGGCGTAGTTGATGGCGGGGAAATCGGCTTTTATGTCTCGTCCCAGCTCCTTTTCCCGGGTGAAGTCCATGGGTGTGCCGGCTACCGGGGCCATCTCTCCCGTGGGGATGAGGCTGTCGCTGCCCGGCAGATAGCGGGAGCAGAGCATCCGCATACGGTGGTCCAGCACGGTGTCTGAGTCTTCGCCCCTCAGATTCCAGTAGGTGTGGTTTGTGAGGTTCACCACTGTGGGTTTGTCGGCAGTAGCGCGGATTTGGATGTTGAGGCGGTTAAATTCCTCCTCCAGGGTGTATTCCACTTCTGCTCGGAGTGTGCCTGGATAGCCCTCCTCGCCGTCGGCTGACAGGTATGAGAAGCGCACTCCGTTGAGGAGCAGCTCTACGTCCCACAACTGATTCTGGAACCCCTCAGGGCCTCCATGCAGGGCGTTGGGACCGTTGTTTATCGCCAGCTGATAATCTTGGCCGTCAATGCTGAACTTGCCCTTGGCTATACGATTGGCGTAGCGTCCCGGGGTTTTCCCGGCGCATGGTCCGTCGTACAGATAATCGGCCGGGGCTGCGTAGCCCAAGGCCACATCGGCCAGGTTGCCGTCACTGTCAGGCACCACCACGCTTACTATTCCCGCACCGAGGGAGGAGAGTTCCACACTCATGCCATGGGAGTTGGAGAAGGACACAATGTGTATGTCCCCCTTCTTGCATTTCGCTATTCTTTCTTCGAATGTCATGTTATCAGAGTTTGCGTGCGCCATCACTGATGATTACATCGTAGACCACAGGTTCGTGTCCGTACTTGGCCTTGAACTCGGCCTTTGCAGTGCTTATGAATGAGTCGTGGATGGAGTCGGGCACCAGATTGATAGTGCATCCGCCGAAGCCGCCACCCATGATTCTGGAGCCTGTGACGCCACATTTCTTGGCCAGCTCGGCCAGGAAGTCCAGCTCTTCACAGCTCACCTCATAGTCCTTGGAGAGACCCTCGTGTGTCTCGTACATTTTCCGGCCTACAGTCTCGTAGTCTCCGCGTTCCAGCGCGGCGCAGACTGCGAGTACACGGTCTTTCTCCTCGATAACATATTTGGCACGACGGTAGTCCTCATCGCTGATAGAAATCTTGGCCGCGTTCAGCTCAGCCAGTGAGGCCTCGCGCAGGGAGGGAAGGCCCAGCGCCTTGGCTACTCGCTCGCAACTCTCGCGACGCTTGTTGTAAGGAGAGTCCTTGAGTTCGTGCTTGACGCGGGAGTCTATGAGTACCAGCTTATGCCCTTTGGGTGCGAAGGGGAAGTACTCGTACTCAAGGGAGCGGCAATCCAGGCGGATAAGGTGGTCCTTCTTGCCGAATACGGATGCGAATTGGTCCATGATGCCGCAGTTTACTCCGCAATAGTTATGCTCGGTGCTTTGGCCTATCCTGGCCAGTTCAAACTTGTCAATCCGATTATCGTTGAAAAGGTCGTTTAGCGCGAAAGCGAAGCAACTTTCGAGGGCGGCGGAGGAGCTGAGGCCGGCTCCGAGAGGCACATTGCCGGCAAAGACGGCATCGAAGCCATGTACCTCGCCACCGCGTTTCTGAATCTCGCGGCAGATACCGAAGATATAACGGGCCCAGCCCTGCGAGGGGGCATCCTCTTCCTTGAGACCGAACTCGGCGTATTCGTCTATGTCAATCGAGAAGACACGCACCTTATCCGTGGAGTTGGGGCGTATGTCTGCCTTTATCACTTTGTCTATGGCTCCGGGGAACACGAATCCCTCGTTGTAGTCGGTATGTTCGCCTATCAGATTGATGCGTCCGGCAGATGCGTAAAATGTGCCGGCGGGTTCACCGAACTTCTCGTTGAATACTTTCTCTATCCTGTTTTTCATTTCCATGGGTCGGTATTTTTATGGAGTCAAAATTTATTTACGGGAATATCAATAGAGGCAGGCTGCAGGCCTTCGGCAGTGACGGTAAGCGTCACTGTGCCGGGCTTCTCTCCACTCTGCACAATGGCCGTGGCCGCTCCCGAGAACAGGTCCATTTCGGGAAGGTGAAAGAGTCTCAGACTGGTGGGGTCGCCGTTGGCAGTGGCGCGGAACTTTCCGGCGCCGCTGACCGAGAACTTCACTTCACGCTCATCGGTCGGCACAAGATTGCCATCCTTGTCGGCCACCTGGACGGTGATGTAGGCAAGGTCCTCGCCGTCGGCCTTAAGGGAATCGGCAGCGGAGGAAAGCACCAGATGGTCCGGTTCGCCGGCAGTGCGCACGTAAGCCTCGCCGGCAGGATTTCCCTCGGCATCGTAGCTCACCACCTTGACCTCGCCGGGCTCATAGACGACATCGTTCCACATCAGACGGTAACGGCTCATGCGGGTGGAGTCATTCTTCTCCCGCACACCCATGCTCTTGCCGTTGACAAAAAGCTCGGCTTTGGGAGAGTTGGTGTAGACGAAGACAGGAGTAATCTCGCCTTCGCGTCCGGGCCATGTCCAGTGAGGCAGTATATGGAGAGTATTGTCCTTCTCGTTCCATTTGGAACGGTATAGGTAATAGCGGTCTTTGGGGAGGGAGGCAAGGTCGATTATCCCGAACACGCTGCTATGTGAAGGCCATGCGTCGGTATCGTAAGGAGTCGGCTCGCCGAGATAGTCGAAACCGGTCCATACGAACTGGCCCATCACCCAATCGTAGTCGTCATCCATGGCGAAATCATCGTCGGGGATGTTGCTCCAGTAGCAATACTCGGTGTCGTAACCGGAACTCTGATGGTCCGGATGCTCCACATTCGCACCGATTCTGACAGGGAAGTAATACTTTCCGCGCGAGCTGACGGTGGAAGCGGTCTCGGAACCAAGCACCAGATTCTGAGGCAGCTTGCCTATGGCCTCCAGATAGCGGTTGGGCTTATAATTGAACCCGGGCACATCCAAGGCGGCGGCGAATCCGTTGTTCACCACGGCGTCGAACTGGTCCATACCGCAGGTCACCGGGCGTGTGGGGTCCTCGCGATGCACAATGTCCTGAAGCATAATCAGCTCCTGCACGCCATCAGGGCCCCACTGGGAGGGCACTTCATTGCCTATGCTCCACATCACCACCGAGGGGTTGTTGCGATAATGCCGCACCAGGTTCACCACATCCTTCTCGGCCCAGTCAGCGAAGAGAGAGCCGTAGCCATTCTCGCTCTTAGGGCGGAATCCCCAGTCGTCGAAAGGTTCCAGCATGAGCATCACGCCCATCTCGTCACACAGCTCCACCAGCTCAGGGGCGGGCATATTGTGGGCGGTGCGAATGGCATCCACGCCCATGTCTTTCAGCATCTCTATCTGGTGGCGCAACGCTGATTTATTGACAGCCGCGCCGAGTGGGCCGAGGTCGTGGTGGTTGCATACGCCCCGGAACTTGCGCTTCTCGCCGTTGAGAAAGAAACCCTCGCCGTTGCGCACCTCCACGCTGCGGATGCCGAAACGTGTGGAATAAGTGTCCATAGTGTCGCCGTCCATCCGCACCCTTGTGACAGCTGTGTAGAGGGCCGGATTCTCGGGAGTCCAAAGGTCAGGCTTATCAACTTTAAAATTCTGTACTATAGGAGCGTTGGGCAGAATCACATATTTGTGGATGTCGGTGGTCACGGTCTTGCCCTGCGGGTCCAAAATTTCGGTGACGAGCTGCACGGTGTCGCCCCGGCTGACTCCCTCAAGTTCGGTGACCTGCCGCACTGTCGCGTAGTCTTTGCCCACATAGGGGGTAGTGACCTGTGTGCCCCATACCGGTACGTGAACGGCATCGGTGATGACCAGATGCACGTTGCGATACAGACCGGCACCCGGATACCAACGGGAACTCCTGGGCTTGTTCTCCAGACTCACCTCAAGGGTATTGTCTCCCGGATGCACATATTTGGAAACGTTGACACTAAAGGAGTTATAGCCGTATGGCCAATACGCCACATGAGTGCCGTTAACATATACATCGGCATGGCTCATGGCGCCGTCAAAGACCAGAGATATGTTCTTGCCCTCGGTCTGAGGCAGTAAGAAAGTCGTCTTGTAGAATCCTTTGCCTATGTAAGGAAGACCTCCGGTACGCCCTGTTTTCCAGGTTTCTTCGGTTTCGTGGTTCTGTTCCACCGCCACTTTCTGCAGGTCGTAACTGCGGTCGAAAGGTCCGTATATGGCCCAGTCATGGGGGATTGTGACATTCTGCCACTCGATGCTGTCCTTCGAAAACCGCCAACCGTTTTTCAACAATATATCCGCACGTTCAGCCGAGGCGGAGAGGCTCAGCCCGGCAAGTAGCGCGGTAATCAGGAATTTATTCATGAAAGATATTTGTAAATAATCAGGGCGCCGGCGAAGCCGCCCCGGGATTAGGAATAACCAAGGTCTACAAAAGGGGAATACGCCCTTAACCATCAATTCAATAACGTAAAACCCTCTTGAAATGTTATATTGTGACTTCAGTTTTTACCAGAGTCTCTTTTCCGCTGAAGTCAGGATTTGCCCAAAGAATATACTCTGTCGCGTATTTTGGCGGCCAGGACTTTCGGAGACTGCCCGGCGGCACGCAGCTCGGCGGCCGTGACAGGTTTGCCGATGGTGATTCTGTAACGGCTCCCTTTGGCTTCGCACAACTCCGAGGGGAGGAGAATCTGCTCCAGGTTGAATTTAATGCCAAGGCGTTTGCGCCACCTGGCAATGCGGTAGAAACGCATGGAGTTGCGGCCGGAGAAATGTACCGGTATTATGTCGCGGTCATATTCGACAGCCTTTGCCACAAAGGCTTTCTGCCATTCCAGGTCCTTGATTTCGCCACCCTTATGCAGACGGGACACCAGCCCGGCGGGGAAGTAGATGAGCTGCGAGTCCGAAGCGTAGGTCTCCGCGAGCTGACGCGCCGCGTCCCTTCCCTGTCGTCCGAACTTATTAATCGGGATAAACACCCCGCGTAGCGGCTCCACGTTCATAAGCATATCGTTTACAGGAAAGCGCAGTTTCTCGTCACCGTACAATTCGCCTAACACACTTATGAGCGCTATGCCGTCCAGTCCTCCCAACGGATGATTGGAGGCGAATATAAAACGACCCTCCCGGGGTATGTTCTCCAGCCCCTCCACCTCCACCTTGATATTCAAGTCGCGGAGTGCCGCCTTGGCGAAAGCGGTTCCCTTGTCGGGGTAAGTGCGTCGCAGAATACCGTTAAGCTCCTCCTGGCGCACCAACCGCTCCAGGGCACGCACCACCCACCGGGGAATCCAACGGCGTTTGCTCGCCGGCATACGTTTGTCTACGATGGCCTGTAGATTAATTTGAAGAGGTCCGTCATTCATCACCACAAAATTAATGAAAAAATCTCGTCCCGCAAAACGCACGACCCTAAAGCAGCTCCTCTCTGCACAGGCAAGCTCAAAAACTCAGTTTTTTCTCAACTTAAAAATTTTCACTAACTTTGCAGTGCAATTCAGGTGATATGTCCATCCCCCGAGGGAGGACATGTCGCAGCCCGAATCCGACAGTCCCATTTGATTATGACTTGAGGATACGGGCCAAGAGGGAAAGCCGTGAGAACCGGCTGCAGTACCCGCTGCTGTGATTCCTAAAATCGTCTCCACATACACGAGAGACAGGGCTGAGTATAGGTCACTGAGGACTACAACCCTTGGGAAGGCCGCTCACCGTAGCCATTAGGATAAGCCAGAAGACCTGCCTGTTGCTGTTCGCGCACAATTGCGCGGCGAGTATCCGCCGGGCCTTCGGGAGTTAGGGCACAGCAAAGAGTCACGCCTTTCGCAGGTTGTGACCTTCTACGTTTCATGCAATAAAAACAGGGACATCCTCTTGTTCCCGGAGATTTTGCGGATGCTTGGTAATGATTTGATGTTTAACAACTTAAATTATCATTATCCATGTACAACAACAGTCGCATGAACACTTTGTTCAAGTTTATGTCTCTGACGATGTTGCCGGCCTTCCTCGGCCTTGGAACCCGTGCATACGCCGCTGACAGCACTCCCACCGAACCGACAGGGAATGTCTACTGTTTCGAGAACGGTAACCACGTAGTAAAGGTAAACGGCAAGCTGACTTTCTACGACGATGGAGGTCCCGACGGCAAATACACTACCGCCTCCTCCGGTACGGTGACTTTCTTGCCCGGCAACGAGAATGAGATTATCCGAATGAAAGTGCGCTCTTTTTGGACCAACTACAAGGACCATTTCATTGTGTATGACGGTTCCGAGATAGTAGAGGAAGCCGTCCCGGCAGCGGACATCTCAAGCTCAAAGGATGAGGTTCCGGATATCATCTCTAAGGCCGAGGACGGTGCGCTGACCGTAAAATTCGAGCCAACCAAGAATAATATCAACGACGGATGGGAGATAGAGGTGGAATCCTTTGTCCCCAAAATGATGGAGGTAACGGGCATAGAGGTGACGCAGGTCAACGATGTGAAAATGCTGCGTGGCTCGGAGGCCAACAAACTTCTGAAACTGGCCGTCAGTGTGGACGGAGAGAAAGGGTCGGTAAACCTGAACAAGTTCTCTTTTGACCTTCTGGAGAGCGACCCGGATGCCATATCGGCCGCCAATTTGTGGTACACCGGCATGACCGATGAGTTTGATACAGCTACTCCCTACGGCACTCCTCTCACCGAAGCGCCATTCGATTTCGGGGGCGAGGCGGTCTATGACCGAGCCGGCACCTATTATTACTGGCTTACATACGACATAGCCCCCGAGGCCGCCACAGAGAGCAAGGTACAAGCCCGTTTCCTCTCGCTCCAGGCCGGTGACGTCTCCGTTACTCCGGACCAACGGAAGGATGTACTCACCACAGTGCAGGAAGGTATGCACGGCACATTCAGCATCGGCACCTCCGGCGAACAGGATTACCTCTCCATCGAGGAGGCTGTGAAAGCATTGGAGAGAGGCATTGACGGCCCTGTGGTTTTCGAACTTGAGGACGGAAACTACAACGAATTGGTGAACCTTCCCCCCGTGACCGGTTCCTCGGCGCTTAACACCATCACCTTCCGCTCGGCTTCCGGCAAACGTGACAACGTGACCATAAGTTATGACACCTACCGCGACCCGGGCAGCTCCCACTATGACCAGCGCTATGGCGTGGTTACATTCGACGGTGTGGACCATTGCACCCTGCAAGACCTAACTGTCACAACTACCGCCAGCAATTTCCCCGGCCTCGTGTTCTGGCGCAACTGTTCGGACCATGACACTCTGCGCAATTGCGTGATACGCGCCGCTACCAGCAAGGATGTATCCAAAGGCTCAAGTCTCGTACACATGTACGCAAAGAACGAGGCCAACCGTAACAACAACTATATGACCGTAGAGGACTGTCTGCTTGAAGGAGGCTACATCGGCGTGTACATGACAGGCACCAGCTATGTGGCCCTGCCCAAGCAGCACGGAGGCACCGTGACCGGCTGTACACTCCGCAACCAAGGCGGCAAGGGCATTTACGTCTATGCCGAGGAAGATGCGACCGTCACCGGCAACACCATATACAGCGACGGTGACACATATTCCTCCTATAACGGCATGGACATCAGCGATGCGGGTGGAAACCTATCTGTGAACGGCAACACCCTGCATATTGACAAACCGGCCAATTCGGCTATAGCCCTTTACGTGCGCGGATACAGTATGGACAAGGTGAAAAACGGATTCCGCCGCTTCTACAACAATGAAGTGAACGTGACCAACACTGCCGGCGCGGCTACAGCAGTCCGCGTGAACAACGATATCCCCGACATGGATTTCGTCTTCAACACGGTGCGTATGACCGGAACAGGTAATGCCACAGCCTTTTATATGGCCTCGGGTATGCCCGGAGGCCGTATGGCAGGCAACATAATCCAGAACGAGACCGACGGAAAGGTATTCCATGTGCAGCGCGACACCTATATTCAGAATCTGACATTCACGGACAATTCCATGTATTGCAACAACGAGAAATTCGGATATCTCGGTGCGGACAAGACCTACGACGAATGGACCGAAGCCACCGGACAGACCGGGTGCTTCATGGAAAAGACCGATTTCCTCTCCAGCAACGTTTTGGAGCCGGCATCTGTCGGGCACCTGACCCAGACAGCACCTATAGAATATGTTACAACTGACCTCTACGGAGCCAAACGCTCGGAGACGACCCCCACAAGAGGTGCCTACGAATATGCCGAGTCCACTGTGGCTCCGGGCTTCGCCGAGGGATATCCGGTCATAAACGCTGTCGGCCACCGCTCGGCAGAGGTCAAGGTACAGAGTACTCTCACCGGGGAAATGTACCACATGGTTATCCCCGCCTCGGATTCCGCTCCCGATTCGGACATGATAAAGAACGAAGGCCTGAAGACCGAGCTTAAGAAAGGAGTGGAGAAAACCCTTACCCTTGAGGGGCTGGCACCCAACACATCTTATAGACTATACACCGTTCTCAGCTCACTGCGCGGCATCAACTCTGAAGTCATAGCCTCTGAACCGTTTACCACGACCTATGAGCCTACCCGCGTCGCCACATTCGAAGATGCCGTGGAGGATGGCTGCCGCCTGCTGGACGGCACCATGAGCTTCACCGGATTCTCTGTGACCGACATTGAGGACGGAGTGGCCCCGACACCCAACACCAAGGCCGCCGCGATGGATGACGAGTATGCGGTGGTACAGCTCCTCAACGCCTCCGACCTTACCATCGAGGGATTCTTCGTCAAGAATACCGAGGCAATAACCCTCTCGACAATGGACTGCAATCTCTCCCCTCTGAAAGAAAAGACTGTTGAGCCTTCCTCTTCCTGGACTTATGTTGACCTAATGCCTCTGGGTGATTTCACCTATCTGTCGCTGGAGAGTGAAGGAGACGTGCTGATTGACAATTTCGGGGCCGCTCCGTTGGAGATGCTCGTTAGCGTCGAGCACAAGGAGGATACCCCGGTGAAGGCCGGTGAGGCTCTCTCTCTTACAGCAATTACAGATGGCGGCGTACCGCCTTTTACTTTCCTGTGGACCGATGCCGCCCGCCGTGAAGCAGGACAAGAACCTGTTCTCTCTTTCGTACCCGAGGTTAACGGCACCTATACCGTGACTGTGACCGATGCGCGCGACAACCGGGCATCAGCCACCGTGAAAGTCCGGGTACTCGGTGAACAGAAGGTGGCCACCTTCGATGACCTATGGCTTGAAGCCGACTCACATTGGTGCGGCGATGAGGATGACGAGAACTACATGAACGGTTCCTTCTTCAGCGGCTCTTTCGAGTTCAACAACCTGTATATGGCCGACTGGGATGCCTGGGCTTTCTTCGGATATGCCAACCACCCCTCTACATCTTTCTCTTCTTATGTCACTGACCAATGGAACAGCGCTGTAGGCCACGGTGTGGAAGGCGAAGACCAATACGGCATACTTTATTGCTCTCCTTATATGGGCAAATCCGTCATGACCCTCAGCAACACCGAGCTGGGAGAGACAATTCCCGGTATGTATGTCACGAACAGCGCATGGGTTGTGGATGCTATCCTCAACGGTGACGGCATGGAGGACAAGTTCGCCGAAGGAGACCGGCTCACCCTTACCTTGACCGGCGTAAAGGCCGACGACACTACCTCAACTTTGGAAATTCCTCTGGCCGACTACAGCGCCGAAAACGAGAACGACCGTTGGTATCTGGACACCTGGCAGTGGGTGGATTTATCTCCCCTGGGCGATGTGAAGAGCGTAGAATGGTCCATGAGTTCAACCAAGAACAACTCCATGGGCATGACGACCCCTTCATACGTATGCCTTGACAATATAGGTGCAGCGCGTCCTGTGGGAGATGCCGAGCCTGTCATATTGAAAGTAAATGAGGAAGAACCGACAGCTACGTTTGGACTGGAGCCTTATTTCTCATTCAATCACGAAGATGGCACCGTCGCTTACAGTATCGAGTGCGACTTAGACAAGGCAGCGCTTTCCGGAGCAATGGTCTCGGTAAGCGCCACAGCCGGCGAGAAACTGGAAATAGTGGCTCACGCCACCCAGCGCGGCAAGCACGAATGGATGCGTATCCCGGTGACAGTAGAGCAGAAAGCACTGAGCATTTCAGATGTGGAGATAGCAGAAGTAACTATATACCCTAACCCTGCCGACTCATACGTTAACGTCAATGCCGAGACGGACAGCTATGCCGTTGAGGTATTTTCAATGGATGGACGCTTGGTCCTGAACGAGCAGGGTCTGCACGGCAGACAGACTCTTGACACCAGTGCTTTGGAGGCCGGGAATTATCTGATTCGTTTCACCGACTTGAATGGTCTCAAGGCCGTACGCAAGCTCCTTGTAAAGCACTGATATTTTGAATCTGTAAATAGCAATCCAACTCTGATATTTAAATTTGTGTTGATGACCCTTTAAAAGAAGGGAAAATTGAAATATGAGTAAAAACTACTCCTGCGGCTTTACGGTCGCAGGAGTATTGTTTTTAACCTGACCCTACATAAATTCGAGTTCCTGCCCTGTGAAAAAACCATAAACTATTGCACGAGTCGGGCAAATTTGCTAACTTTGCACCGCACTACAGGCAAGGGAAGACCGTGCGAATCGGTCGCAGTACCCGCTGCTGTAAGTCCCCTCAAGGTTG
>ERZ860264.1842-NODE-1842-length-13071-cov-5.178780_pt1 | contig 13071 bp, 9 predicted proteins | sample MGYA00509980_ERZ860264 | MGnify/ENA primary metagenome ERZ860264 (study PRJEB30046, sample SAMN00715212) | human gut metagenome | study: EMG produced TPA metagenomics assembly of the A metagenome-wide association study of gut microbiota in type 2... | reverse complement strand
TAGCTTATATTTGTCGTCCGTTCGTCACCAACTAATATTCAATTAAACAACAATAATATTATTCGTCAAAGATACTTACGATTTCCCCATCCATAATCTTATTCATATTTTTAACAGCACAGAAGTTTCCACACATAGAGCATGTGTCTTCTTTTTCAGGTTTTGCTTCCTGTCTGTATCTTCTGGCTTTCTCAGGGTCGATGGCAACATCAAACTGTGCATCCCAGTCAAGTACTTTTCTTGCGTTATCCATCTTGAGATCCCAGTCAGTGGCATGAGGTATGCCTTTGGCGATATCTGCAGCATGTGCAGCTATTCTTGTTGCTATGATACCTTCTTTAACGTCATTAAGATCAGGAAGTCTTAAATGCTCTGCAGGAGTTACATAGCAGAGGAAGGAAGCACCATATGTAGCGGCAATAGCTCCTCCGATTGCAGATGTAATATGGTCATAACCAGGGGCGATATCTGTTACTAAAGGTCCAAGTACATAGAAAGGTGCACCCTTGCATATTGTTTTCTGGATTTCCATGTTAGCCTGAATCTGGTTTATAGGCATATGTCCTGGACCTTCAATCATAACCTGGACATCCTTTTCCCATGCGCGTTTTGTAAGTTCACCAAGTGTAACAAGTTCTTCAATCTGTGATATATCAGAAGCATCCATGATACATCCAGGACGGCATGCATCTCCAAGACTCATAGTAACATCATATTCTCTGCATATATCAAGAACCTCATCATAGTATTCAAAGAATGGGTTTTCATTGCCTGTCATTTCCATCCATGCATAGATGATAGATCCACCTCTTGAAACTATATTCATAAGACGTTTATCTGCCCTGAATTTTTTAGCAGTTGCCTTGTTTATTCCACAGTGGATTGTCATAAAGTCAACACCGTCTTCTGCATGCATTCTTACAATATCAAGCCATTCCTTAGCGGTGATATCCTTGAGTGCCTTGTGATAGTAAACAACTGCATCATATATTGGAACAGTACCTATAATGGCAGGACATTCAGCTGTAAGTTTTCTTCTGAACTTCTGTGTGTCGCCAAAAGAGCTTAAATCCATAATGGCTTCAGCACCCATTTTTACAGCATTGTTAACCTTTTCAAGCTCCATATTAAGATCAACACAGTCTCTTGAGGTACCAAGATTTACATTGATTTTAGTGCGTAGCATAGAACCAATACCATTAGGTTCAAGACATTTATGATTCTTGTTGGCTGGTATAATGATTTTTCCACAGGCTACAAGCTTAACAAGTTCGTTAACATCCATATATTCTTTTTTAGCAACAGCTTCCATTTCTTTAGTGATAATGCCTTTTCTTGCGGCATCCATCTGAGTTGTGTATTCCATAATAAACCTCCATTCTTGCGCACTATTGTGTGGTTAAAGATTTTGTCAGGTGCGCACTGAACATATAAAAAAGATATACAGGGGAAAATGTAAAATGCCATGGAAAATGAATAATCATGTATAAATAAATAGATATAAGATAGATTAAAATATATTATAAAAGTATTATCGTAATATAAAAATATATATTTATATAGAAAGATACACAAGAACTCCCTACGATGGCATTATCCATATCAGGTAATGGGTCGGAACCAGATTCCCTCTCAGCCAGGCACTAAGCCTTAAGCTCCCCAGGTGATATCTTTGTTTAGTATAACATTACATGTACAAAAGTCAATAATTTTATTCTTCAACACTTATGCAGGATTTTTGACTTGCAGGCTGCTTTTGTGCCTTTTTTTCAGGAAGTGCATACAGCAAATGATATATTACGCCAATAAGGATAATGCCTCCGGCTACATCATATAATGAATGCTGCTTTAAAAATACAGTTGACATACATATAAGTATGCAAAGTATAAGTGAAGCATTTTTTACTGGCTTGTGATTCTTTAAAGCTGTACATTTGACAAGTGCAACATGAACGGCAATGGAGTTATATACATGAATACTTGGAAATACATTGGTTGGCGTATCAGTTTTATATAAGCTGGCAACCATTTTTCCTAATATTGTGTCTGATGTTGATTCAGGTCTTAATGTAAGACCATTAGGGTATATCATGCATATAATCATACATACTGACATGCCGATTATAAGTGAAAGAGCAAAGCTTATGAATTCCTGATTGTTTGCTTTAAGCAGCATGAATACACAGGAAGCAGCTATGTATACAAACCATAGGAAATAAGGGATTACAAATATTTCACAAAACGGTATCATATCATCAATAGAACCATTGATGATGTGTATTCCTGGATAGTCCATAGTTATCTTGCTTTCAAGGAAGAAGAACCATGGAAGATATATAAAGGTGTATGAAGCAAAAAGCAGACGCCACCATATTTTTTTAAATGTTTTCATAATAATCCTCATTTCTTGCGTGTGAAAAATCTTATTTTTCACACTATCCTCATTTCTGTGTGGAAATCTAAAATCAAGTATATGTAAAATGTCTGGAAATTATAGCATTGTTTTAAAATAAATTCAAGTGATTAATATCAGGCAAAGCCGGTATGTGTTTACAAAGTAGGTAATCTTTAATATAATATAAAGTAATGATTGCGTGAATTATATAGTAATGTAGCAATCCTGATACATTAGTGAGTGGTAAAATTTGCTTTTGACACTCACATAATTATATATCAGTATATGAATTTTGAGAGTGATTTAAAACCGGAGTCTGCCGGGATTGAATGCTGTACAGAATATTAGAAGTGGAGATTAATATGCTTAAGTTAAGTCATATAAAAAAAGGATATAATAAAAAAGATGTCCTTATAGATGTGGATTATACGTTTCAAGAGGGAAATATATATTCGCTTCTTGGAGGTGCGGGTGCAGGAAGAACAACATTGTTTGAATGTATATGTGGAGATGTTCCTGTAGATGAAGGAGCTATAGAAATACCACCTAAGGCTAAGATATTCTATGCATCAAAGCAGAGCATACTGCCAGTATATATAACAGGCTATGAATTTATCAGTATGCTGTGTGATATAAGTGATGAAAATATAAAGCCAGAGGCTGTTTTTGAAAAAGTCGGATTTAGTATTGGACAAAGAGATAAGCTGATAGTTGATTATACATTTGAGGAAAAGAAGCTTTTGCAGTTAGCTTCAATATATGTCATAAATCCATATATAATTCTTTTTGATGAGCCTCTTGATTACTGTGATAATGAATATATTGAAAAATTTATTGAGGTGATTAATTCAGTTAAATCAGGCAGGATAGTTATCATTTCATCGAGTCTGTTAGAGATATCATTAAGAATATCACCTGACACTATTGTTCTTAATAATGGTGAGTTTAATTATATAGATAAACAGACGATGGCTATACCAGAAATTAGAAAAGCAGTATTAGATATATTAGGGGAGGCAGACAATGAAATTGTTTAAAAAGCTGTTTGCTGAAAAGTTATTAAGATTTTATGAGGGGACTAATGCAGGAATCAGATATATGGGCATGATACCAGGTGTTAAAAACCACATAAAAGAAGAAACATTCGCTGAGAATTCAAAGGCAAGGCTTGCTGTGGGCATATTTGCACAGTTGTTTATGGTTTTGTGGGAGTTTATAAAGAAGTTTTTATATGTATTTGCACTTATTTATATACCATATAGAATTATAAGTTTTGAATGTCCTCTTATAAAGGCGAACCAGGAACTTACTATCATATATATGTTTGCCATGCTTACTATTGTATGCGGAAGTCTTGCAAACAATATATTGTTTACGGTTGGTGACAGGGATTATCTTATGATAAGGGTTATGTTTATAAGTCCATATATGAATTTCCTTGGCAAGCTCATATATAAAATGGTAACAGAATTCATATTTTATTTTATCATATTAATGATATTTGGAGTATCTCCACTGCATGCGTTTATGCTGTGTATTCTTACATTAAGTGTAAGACCTATAGGAGAAATGTTTGCGATTATGTCCTTTGATCATTTTATATGGATATATGAGAACAGAAGCGTATTTAATGGTACTATTATGGCAGCATGTGTATTGCTTGCGTATGGAGTTCCTTTGTTTGCAAGAAGAGTATCATATAGCTGGATGTATGCTGTGCATCCTTTTGTTATAGTCATATTTCTTATTGCGGGTGCTGGAGCGATGTATTTCTTATGGTGGTATAAGTACTACAGAAAGATAGTAAGGGCAGCGGTTCATATGAAACATGAGTAAGAGCTTAAGCAGATATTGGAAATGGAGTGCAGTTATGAGAAAGATAAGTAAGAAAGAAAAAGAAAAAGAAAAAAGAAAATTAATTGCATTCAGGGTAATGATAGCTTTGTTATGCATAGCTGTGGCATTAGTTTTTATTCGCTCGTATTATATAAAAAATAAGCAGAATGATCTTGATATAAAGTCAAGATATACATTTTCGGTTGATATTGATGCATATGGAGATGAAATAACAGAACAGTATCAGACAACGACTCAATCGTATGATGATTCTAATGTTTTAAGCGCGGTTCCAGATGTGTATTTAGTGAAAACAGAGAAAATAGCAAGAACATGGATAAATGCTTATGTAGAACAGTATATGAGTGAATATCTGCCATATAGCAAGGCAGTAAAAAAAATGAATATAGATAATATAGAAGTTCTTAATGAAGATGAGCATATAGCTTTGATTAGTTTTTCTCTCATTCTAAAAAATGCTTCATCAGATTATTTTCTTTCATGGGATGGAGTTACTGATGATGGAAGGCTGAAATGTGAATGGGTTATGGAATATTATATTGATGCACATGCTGATAATACTGCTACTATATATGTATCATCAGCCATGAGCCCTGAGGAATATGGCATAGCCAAGTATAATGAAAAGGCGGGAATATCAGCAGGTAAGGAAAATACTGCTAATACATCTACGGATTCTCTTTCAAGATATGTTATCAGAGATAATATATTAAGTGTTACATATGATGGTGGAGAACATTATACAACTGTTCCAGTAGATGTTGAGAATCTTATGTATGAAAACAACAGTTCAAGTACACTTAAAGAGGGCAGTTACATGATAACAACTTCTAAAACGGCATTTATATATGGAGGGAAGCAGGGGCTTAATGATAAGATGCCTGTAACGATATGCTATTCAAGCGATAAAGGTGCTAACTGGACTACAAGCGAACTTGATAACATATATAATGCAGAAGACTATTATGTGGATTTTTTTGACGAAAGTAAAGGTGTGGTTGTATGTGGATATGCCATGACTGACAATGACAAAGAGTCATACAAGATATATAAAACAGACAATGGTGGTGAAAACTGGACTACAGTAGGCAGCGGTCCTGCCAATTATCTTCTTAAAGGTATTATATATGTTGATGAAAATGTGGGCTTTTTCTGTTTTAATTATATAGATGGCATGGATGGCAATCTGTACATAACAAAGGATGGTGGAAAGACATTTTCTAAGGTTGTTTTTCCTGAACAGGAACTTGACAGCACAGCAAGGTCAGAAACAGGAACATCTTCCCTGCAGCAGTCAGATGAATTAAAGTGGAGTGATGTTTATAAGGAAGCGCTTGTTCCGGTTGTTGACGATAAAGGCGTGATTACAGTATATGTTACACAGGGAAGCGATGGAACGTATAATGATGGAAAGACAGCAGCCAAGTACCAGTCATCAGATAAGGGTGAAAGCTGGGTATATATAAGCCAGCTTGAGATAACCCAGAATCAGAATAATCAGAATAATCAGAATAATAAGAATAGTGGTACAAAGACAACAACAGCTAAGTCATAGTCCAATTAATGCATTCAAATGATGAATTCAGATTTAAAGTCAACTTAAAAGTCATATTTATTTAAATTTATACTGTTAAATTTACGTGACAAATTTATAGTACAATTTATACTTGAATTATTATGCACAGTATGATAATATTTATAGAGTTTAAGAAAAAAAGGCATTTTTGTGTCTTTTTTTTTGCGCAAAAGTCAATTGAAACTATATAAAGACTATTAAAAGTTGTGATTTGTGCGCTATATAAAATCTGAAAAATATATAATAATGAACTTCATTTTATGATTGCATTTTCGGGGTTTATGATCTTAAACAATAATCAATTTAATATACGAAAGGAAATAGGTGGCATTCATGAAAGCATTTTTAATACTTGAAGATGGAACAGTATTTAAGGGAACAAGTATTGGTTCCACTCGCGAAGTCATTAGCGAAATAGTTTTTAATACTTCGATGACAGGATATCTGGAGGTGTTGACTGATCCTTCATATGCAGGACAGGCAGTTACAATGACATATCCTCTGATTGGCAACTATGGCATCTGCTATAAAGATATGGAGTCTGAAAAAGCATGGCCAGACGGATTTATTGTGAGAGAGTTATCAAGGATGCCAAGTAACTTCAGAAATGAAGCTCCTATACAGAAGTTCCTTTTAGATAATGATATACCAGGTATCTGTGGAATAGATACAAGAGCCCTTACTAAGATATTAAGAGAAAAGGGTACTATGAACGGAATGATTACAACTAACGAAAACTATAATCTTGATGAAGTACTTCCTAAGATTAAGGAATACAAGGTTGCAGGAGTTGTAAGAAAGGTTACATGCAAGGAAAAGTATGTACTTAACGGAGATGGGCCAAGAGTTGCACTTATGGACTTTGGTGCAAAGAAGAATATTGCTAAGTCTCTTAATGACAGAGGCTGTGAGGTTACAGTATATCCAGCGTATACAAAGGCAGAGGAAATCTTAGCTTCCAATCCAGATGGTATTATGTTATCAAACGGTCCTGGAGATCCTAAGGAATGTGTAGAGATAATCGAAGAGATAAAGAAGCTTTATGCAAGTAATGTACCAATATTTGCCATATGTCTTGGACATCAGCTTATGTCACTTGCAACAGGTGCTGATACACACAGATTAAAGTATGGACACAGAGGGGCTAACCACCCTGTCAAGGATCTTGCTACTGGTAAGGTATATATATCAACACAGAATCATGGTTATGTTGTAGATGAAGCAACACTTAATCCAGAGGTTGCTGAACCAGCATTTGAAAATGTTAATGATAAGACTAATGAAGGTCTTTCTTATAAGGGCAAGAATATATTTACTGTACAGTTCCATCCGGAGGCTTGTGCAGGACCACAGGATACAGCGTATCTTTTTGACAGATTTATGGATATGATGAAGAAGGAGGACTAAGACAATGCCAAAGAATCCTAATATAAAGAAGGTTTTAGTAATCGGTTCAGGTCCAATCGTAATCGGACAGGCAGCAGAATTTGACTATGCAGGTACACAGGCTTGCCGTTCTCTTAAGGAAGAGGGAATAGAAGTATGCCTCGTTAACTCTAACCCAGCTACAATCATGACAGATAAGGATATTGCTGATGAAGTATATATCGAACCTCTTACAGTTGAGGCATTAAAGCAGATTATATTAAAGGAAAAGCCAGACAGCATCTTACCTACACTTGGTGGACAGGCTGGACTTAACCTTGCTATGGAGATAGCAGAAACAGGCTTCCTTGAAGAACATAATGTACAGCTTATCGGTACAACTGCACTTACTATCAAGAAGGCAGAAGACAGACTTATGTTCAAGGAAACTATGGAAAAGATAGGTGAGCCTTGTGCTCCATCATTAGTTGTTAATGATGTTCCATCAGGTGAAGCATTTGCAGCTAAGATTGGCTATCCTGTAGTTCTTCGTCCTGCTTACACACTTGGTGGAAGCGGTGGTGGTATCGCCCATAACGTAGAAGAATTAAGAGAGATTCTTGAGAATGGTTTAAGACTTTCAAGAGTTGGAGAGGTTCTTGTAGAAAGATGTATAGCTGGCTGGAAGGAAATCGAATACGAGGTAATGCGTGACAGTAACGGAACATGCATAACTATATGTAACATGGAGAATATCGATCCTGTTGGCGTGCATACAGGTGATAGTATTGTAGTTGCTCCTTCACAGACACTTTCAGATAAGGAATATCAGATGCTTAGAACATCTGCTCTTAACATTATAGATGAGCTTGGTATCACAGGTGGATGTAATGTACAGTATGCACTTCATCCAGACAGCTTTGAGTACTGTGTTATCGAGGTTAATCCTCGTGTAAGCCGTTCTTCAGCACTTGCTTCTAAGGCAACAGGTTATCCTATTGCTAAGGTTGCAGCTAAGATTGCACTTGGTTATACACTTGATGAGATTAAGAACGCAGTTACAGGAAAGACATATGCAAGTTTTGAGCCAGCACTTGACTACTGCGTAGTTAAGATACCTAGACTTCCATTTGATAAGTTTATCTCTGCTAAGAGAACACTTACAACACAGATGAAGGCTACTGGTGAGGTTATGAGTATATCAGATAACTTCGAGGGTGGTCTTATGAAGGCTATACGTTCACTTGAACAGCATGTTGACAGCCTTATGTCATACGACTTTACAGGATTTACAGATGAGGAACTCTTAGAAGATCTTGCTGTAGTTGATGACAGAAGAATATGGAAGATAGCAGAAGGCTTAAGAAGAGGTATAGAGCCAGCAGTTATGCATGACATAACAAAGATTGACAGATGGTTTATAGATAAGCTTCAGATTATCGTTGAGATGGAGAATTCTTTAAAGAAGGGTCCTCTTACAGAAGAACTCTTAAGAGAAGCTAAGAGAATAGAATTCCCAGATAATGTTATTGGAGAACTCACAGGACATACAGAAAGAGAAATCAAGGAATTACGTGATAAGTATAATATTCATGCTGCATTTAAGATGGTTGATACATGTGCGGCAGAATTTGCTGCAACAACTCCTTACTACTATTCAGTATTTGGCAGTGAAAATGAAGCAACAGAAACTCATGATAAGAAGAAAGTGCTTGTACTTGGTTCGGGTCCTATAAGAATCGGACAGGGTATTGAGTTTGACTTCTGTTCAGTTCATTGTACATGGTCATTTAAGAAAGAGGGTTATGAAACTATCATTATCAACAATAACCCTGAAACAGTATCAACAGACTTCGATATTGCTGATAAGCTTTACTTTGAGCCTCTTACAGCAGAAGATGTTGAGAGTATTGTTGAGTTTGAGAAGCCGGATGGTGCAGTAGTGCAGTTTGGTGGACAGACAGCTATTAAGCTTACAGAAGCTCTTATGAAGATGGGAGTACCTATTCTTGGAACTAAGGCAGAGGATGTAGATGCTGCAGAGGATAGAGAGCTGTTTGATGAAATACTTGAAAAGACAGAGATTCCAAGAGCTAAGGGACAGACTGTATTCACAGTAGAGGAGGCGCTTAAGGCTGCTAACGAACTTGGTTATCCAGTGCTTGTACGTCCTTCATATGTACTTGGTGGACAGGGTATGCAGATTGCTGTTTCTGATGAAGATGTAGTTGAATTCATGGGAATTATCAACAGAATTAAGCAGGATCATCCAATCCTTGTAGATAAGTATCTTATGGGTAAGGAAATCGAGGTTGATGCAGTATGTGATGGCGAAGATATTCTTATACCTGGTATCATGGAGCATATCGAAAGAGCTGGTATCCACTCAGGAGATAGTATTTCAGTATATCCAGCTAAGTCAATCTCTCCAAAGATAATTGAAATGATTGCTGATTATACAGGAAGACTTGCAAGAGCTCTTCACGTAAAGGGTATGATCAATATACAGTTTATTGTATACAACGATCAGGTATATGTAATCGAGGTTAATCCACGTTCAAGCCGTACAGTACCATATATCAGTAAGGTTACAGGTATTCCTATTGTACAGCTTGCAACAAGAGTTATAACAGGCGCTAAGATTAGAGATTTGGGTTATGAGCCAGGTCTTCAGAAGGCAGCAGATTATTATGCTATTAAGATGCCTGTATTCTCATTTGAGAAGATCAGAGGTGCTGATATAAGCCTTGGACCAGAAATGAAGTCTACAGGTGAGTGTCTTGGTATATCTAAAAACTTTGATGAGGCTCTTTATAAGGCATTTGAGGGAGCTGGAATCAGACTTCCAAAGCATAAGCAGATTATTATGACTCTTGCAGATAAGGATAAGCAGGATGGTATAGATATAGCCCAGAGATTCGAAGCACTTGGTTATAAGATATATGCATCAAGAGGAACAGCAAAGGTTCTTCGCGAAAACGGTGTTAATGCTATCCAGGTTAATAAGATAGGACAGGAGGCACCTACACTTCTTGATCTTATATTAGAGCATAAGATTGACCTTGTTATTGATACTCCTGAAAATGGTATTGAGAGAGCAAGAGATGGCTTCCTTATCAGAAGATATGCTATCGAGACAGGCGTTCACTGCCTTACAAGTCTTGATACAGCCCATGCACTTATATCAAGTCTTGAGCACGCATTCAATAATCAGGAATTATCTATAGTTGATATTGCGCAGATTGATAACCGTGGTAATAACTAATCTGATAATAATTAAATAATGTAATGAAAATAAGGGGTATCATATCATTTTGATATGATATCTCTTATTTTTTATGGGAATAATATAGCATGTTATTTGCATTAGTTGCAGAGTTATCTGTTATCATGCTCTTACTTTACAAAGATATTTGAACAACAGGATAAGTGAATCAAACGGGTGTATTTTAATAAAAACATAGGAAAAAGGTATGGTGTTTTTATTGACAGATAAAAAGAGGATGATATAATTCTATCCGCGAAGTTAGCAGATGCTAACCTGTTGACACATTAAACAGGAGATTTTTGATTATGCCACTAAATCTTGCAGATAAAAACAAAATATATATAATTCAGAGAATTGTTGGAAACAAAGATATGGTACACAGGCTTCAAAGTCTTGGATTTGTTGTGGGTAGTAAGATAAGTGTACTATCTGAAATCAATGGAAATTATGTAGTAGTTATTAAGGATATTAAAATAGGGCTTGCTAAGGAGTATGTTAAGCGTATTATAGTTGCCTGATGTAAAGGAGAGAATTATGTCTAATAGGAAATATATTAAAAGCTTACTCCTTGGAATGAGTGTCATGATGACTATATTGAGAGCTTTTCAGCTATACTTGCAGGCGTGCAGAATGAACGTATTAGTGCGTACCGTATAGGTGGTGATGAATTCTGCGTTATTCTGGAGAAGACAAATGCAGTAGAGATACACCAGATTCTGGATAGTCTTGAAAGAAAAATAAATGTTTACAATGAAAAAAACAATATTAAGATTTCATATGCCAAAGGATATGAAATAAGCACAAGAGAGCATTATTATCTTATGGAAGAGCTTACTAAGCGTGCAGACAGACGCATGTATGAAAACAAGCGGTTAATGAAGGGAAAAAGATTGGATGGCAGAAGGTTAAACGTATGATAACAGGAATTGTAGTAGCATTATTATTAGCAGTAATAGTGTTTCAGTATATGATTATAAAAATAGACAAGGATAAAAGACATGAGGCCGGACATGATAAGCTTACTGGATTATGCAATCCTGAGCATCTTATGCAGAAAATGAAAGAACTGCCAGATAAGAAAAAGAACAGACTTATCATTTATTCAGATATAGCAGAATTCAAGCTTATTAATGAAATATTTGGAATAGAAAAAGGTAATGAAATATTGCTTAAGCAGGCAGATATAATAAGAAAACATGCGGTAGATGGATATTTATACGGAAGAGTTGGTGAAGATCATTTCGTAGTGATTGCAGATGAAGCTACATTTAATGAAGAACATCTTTATGAATGCAGGGAGACATTACAGAATGTGCTTTCTGATTCAGTATATAATGTCAGAGTCTGTTTTGGGATATACAGGACTGATAATATGAATGAATCATTATCATTTATGTGTGACAAGGCTTCATTTGCAGTAGCCTCGATTAAGGATGATACACATAGCTTTATTGCTTATTATGATGACACAATGCTTGAAGCTGCTATTAAATATAAGACAATAGTTGATGAATTTGATGATGCTATAAAAGCCAGTGAGTTCAAGATGTATCTACAGCCGCAGATCTCTGCAAAAACAAGGAGGCTTACAGGTGCAGAAGCTTTAGTAAGAAGAATAAAGCCAGATGGAACGATTGTTTCACCAATAGACTTTATACCTGTATATGAGAAGTCTGGGCTCATAAGCAGACTTGACAGATATATCTGGGAGCAGGCAGCGGCTAAGTTAGGAGAGTGGAAGAAAGCTGGTATCAATATGAGCATATCGGTAAATATATCTCCTAAGGATTTTTATTATATTGATATATTTAACACATTTGCAGGTCTTGTAAAGAAATATAATATAGAACCATCTAATCTAAAAATTGAAATCACAGAAACTACGATTATGTCAGATGTACCTAATCTGATGGGAGAGCTGGAAGAACTAAGAAAAGCAGGATTCACTATTGAAATGGATGATTTTGGAAGCGGTTATTCATCGCTTAATACATTAAAGGATATTAATGTTGATGTATTAAAGGTTGATATGGGCTTTATAAAAGAGACTAAGAATGTTAAGAAAAGCCGCATAATACTTGCTTCTGTGATAAAAATGGCAAAGGAGCTTAATCTTTTGATTATTACAGAGGGGGTTGAAACAGAAGAGCAGGTTGATAATCTGACAAAGCTGGGATGTGATGTATTTCAGGGGTATTATTTTTCTAAAGCTATTGATGTTAACGAGTTTGAAAAGAGATATCTATATAGGAAAAAAGCTGGGTGAATATAATTATAAAACATATATTATTCTGGAATTACACAGATAAAGTAAAGTCATAACATAAAGAGAAAGACAGATAAAGCCAGATAGATGTGAGGATGTGGGAGAAAAGACCAATTAAATACTGAGTTTGCCAAGGACAGCACGAAGTATATCATGCGTCACAGATATAAGAGATAAGAATGAGATTGGAGGTGAAATCGTGAAAACTCATAAATATTGGGCAGTGGGTGCATTAGCATGTATGGTTGCTACATTTTATACCGGCGTTAGAGGAAAGATGAAGGAACATAAGATTTTTGCCATTGGAGCAATTGGATGTATGTTATTTTCTGTACTCTCTGGGT
>ERZ860264.1841-NODE-1841-length-13078-cov-2.579820_pt1 | contig 13078 bp, 10 predicted proteins | sample MGYA00509980_ERZ860264 | MGnify/ENA primary metagenome ERZ860264 (study PRJEB30046, sample SAMN00715212) | human gut metagenome | study: EMG produced TPA metagenomics assembly of the A metagenome-wide association study of gut microbiota in type 2... | reverse complement strand
CACATCGCCGACGCTGATAACGTCCAGAGGGTGGTGAAACCGGCTGTTGGATAATTCGCTGCGGTGAATCAGACCGCTGGTTTTTAGACCGATATCTACGAAAACTCCGAAATCGACAACATTTTGGACTGTTCCTTTGACAACGCTGCCGATCTCCAAATCGCTCAGTTTTGCTACCTTTTTGCGTGTCAGCGGTGCCGGAGCATCTTCGCGCGGATCGCGCCCCGGCCGGGCCAGGGCTTCCAGGATATCAGTTACAGTCGGCAGGCCGGCGTTCAGTTTGACGGCAATTGCAGAGGCGTCGGCTTTAGCTGCCGCTTCCTGAACAGCGATGTCATTACAGTGTTTCAGGTCAAAGCCAAGCTCTGCCAGGATCTGCTCTGCTAAGGTATAGCTTTCAGGGTGGACGGAGGTATTGTCTAAAGGATTTTTAGCCTGGGCGATACGCAGAAAGCCTGCGCATTGAGTAAAGGCTGCCGGACCCAGACGGGCAACTTTTAAAAGTTCCTTACGGCTGGTAAAGGCACCGTTATCGTCACGGTAGGCAATAATATTTTTGGCGACGGTGCCGGAAATGCCTGCTACGTATGAAAGCAGAGCGGGAGAAGCTGTATTCAGCTCGACGCCGACGTGGTTGACGCAGGACTCGACAACAGTACCTAAGGTCGCAGTGAGTTCCTTTTGATTGACATCATGCTGATATTGACCAACACCAATAGCCTTGGGCTCTATTTTGACAAGCTCTGCCAGAGGGTCCTGTACACGGCGGGCAATGGATACCGCTCCGCGCAGGGAAACGTCCAGATCGGGCAGCTCTTCGCGGGCCAGCTTGGAGGCAGAATAAACAGAAGCGCCTGCTTCGCTGACGATCAGGTAAGCAATATCAAGATGGTATTTTTCGATCATCTGGGCCGTAAACTCCTCTGTTTCAAAAGAAGCAGTTCCGTTGCCGATAGCTACCAGGGTCACTTTATGCCTGGTCACCAGATCCATAAAGCCGGCTTCCGCTTGTTCACGCTGATGCTGGCTGCCGGTGATATACAGCGTATTGATCGCCAGTGTACGTCCGTTGGGATCAATAACGGCTGCTTTACAGCCGGTGCGGTAACCGGGATCGACAACAAACTGAACGGCGTGTCGAACTTTTTGCGACAAGCCTCCGGTGGCGGAGGTCTTGATATGTTCGGCAACTTTTTCCGCAACCTTGGCAGCGGCAACGTCTCCGGATTGAGTATTGCCGGACTGATTGCGGCGGCGTTCCTCATATTCGGACGCTTCGGCTGGCTGGGCAAGATTGCCGGCGCATTTCTCGGCATGATGCTCATCGGCAACAATGCTGGTGTCTTCCGCACGCCGGAGACAGAAAACGTGCAACGTACCCGTACACCTGACTTTTCGGCAGGGGAACAGGCACATGGCGGAGGAATGAGAAGATAGAATACGAATCAAAATGGAAACAGCATGAAATATACAGAAGAAATGATCCTGCAATCCGATAGCGGTTATTGTATGCCTTTCGAGGAACAGCAGGGCAAAGACGTGGAGCTGTCGCTCGGCTACGGCGAACAGACCGACCCGGCGACGGGCGAGAAATTCTTTCATCACGGCATTGACTTCAACGTGCGGTGCTATATGCTTTCCGCACTCGCCAGCGGCATTGTGTCGGGCGTGGGCAACGATCCCGGACACGGCATCTGCCAGCCCATCCGCTACGGGGAGTATGAGGTGACATACGGAAACCTGTCCAATGTCTTCGCTCAATTCGGACAGCGTGTAAAGGCCGGACAGACGGTAGCTTTGAGCGGTGACAAACTGCACATGGCCGTCCACTTCAAGGGTGAGGAACTGAATCCGTTGGAATTCTTGACAATGCTGTACGGGAATATCCAGGCGATGCGTCAGGCCGCCGGACACGAAACCGACTATCCCTCCGGTGTAGAGATGGAACTGGGAACCGATTATGACCGGGATAAGAGAGAGATAGAGGAACTGATGCTGCGCTTCCTGCCGCACTATATGGAGGATTTGCGGCATGGAGCATACACCTTGCCCCGAAATACGGAGCAGTCGCTACGCCACATCTTCACGGTGGGCGCGATGAAGGAGTATTTCTACGAGAATATGCCGAGCATGGCCAATCCGCTCGGACTGGGCCACAAGGCCATGCCGCTGGCCTGCAAGGTGCAGAACCTCCTTATTGCGGATTTCCTGCATTACCTCGCCCTGCGGCATGATGTGTACCTCTCCACTGCGGGCAGCGACATAAAAAAAAACTCCATGACGAAGCCCTGACCTATGGCGGCATCATAGACCCGTTGGCGGAACTGGACATCGACATACAGAGCTTCGACATACCGAGGCTTGTCACGGTCTATCCCGACCGGGCGGGTGTGCGCTGGTGGACCAAGGCATGGTTCAACAACCGGGAAGAGGGCGAGACATCCGTCGAAATCGAACGGGAGCAGGCGATACGGTTCATGCAGGACAACATCGAAAAGGACGCATGGTTGGAAGAGTTCTTTCCCCGGCAGATGGAGGTTTACCACAACGCCATCGAGCAGACGAAAGAACAGTTATTGAAACAGATAAATATATAATACACAATATGGATGGAATCAGACATAGCCGGCAATTCGCGGAAATAGAACGTCTCGTGAGCGATTATTTCCATTGCCATCTCGCTCCCGTCATGTCGAAAACGCAGGCTTTCCTCACGAAGAAGCAGGGCGAGGAAATGAGGGAGTATTCCACCTCATTGGGCGGCATACTCAGCGCAATGGCATCTGCGGCACAACCGATGGGCGACCCGTACCAGGTACTCAAGGTTACGGGCGAATGGAACTCGAAGACGACGGAGGACTACATCGCAATGTGCAAGGCGGAGATTACCGGCTCCAAGGAGATACAGCAAGACCTCGCATACATTTCCGGACACGTCGTGCGGGAAATCGGGCGTGAACGGTACGACGAACTGTCGGAACAATTAGGCGGCGACCTTGCCTATGCCTATATGGACTACCGGGTGGAGGAACTGATGATTGACCGGTTGGTCAAGGAGCGTATGCCGAAATCGTCAGCCGACTACATCATCCGCAAAGCCGCAGAATCAAGCCTGCTCGGACTTTCGCATACCTTGAACCGCTCGCCGCTTGCCGAGGAAATCGAGGCACGGGGCGAAGCCGCCTACCGTCCGAAAGGATGGGAAAAAGGCGCGGGTCGGGTACTGGGCGCAACGGCAGATACCGTGATGATGGGCGGCGTAGGTTCGTGGGCGACACTGGCGAAGTTTGTCGGGGCGGATGTGGCTATCTCGGCAGTCGCCTCACGCTTCGAGCCTGAAAAGTCGCCCAAGCTCTCTGTGGAGCAGTGTATCAGTAAAGGGGTGTTCGGCAGCGAACGGAACGTGTTTACGGACTTCCGCAAGGAGGCTGCAACGGTACAGACGGGTGACAGTGCGCTTACCGTGGCCGCCAACGAGCAGTTGAAGAAGAAAATACCGGTGATGGATTTCAGTTTCTCGAAGTGGATGCAGACACCAAAGTTTACCCCTTTTCAAATGCCCGAAATACCCGGACACCCTGAAAAGAAGAATGAACGTGCCGAACGGTACAAGGATGTGCCGCTGGTCGTCGCTCCCGGACAGGAAGAAGCCTATTTGAAGCATTTGGAGAAATATAAGAATGCAACGACTGTAACTGCCAAAAAGGAATCAACACAGCCGGAAATGGAACAGAGGGAAAAAGTGGAGAAAGAAGAACGGCAGGTGGTTATTCCACGTGAGGAAGAAAAGCAAGAGAGAGAGGCTGTGCAGACCAACACGAACGGATGGAGCGGATTGCTCGGTACGTTGGGATTAGAGGGATTGGGCGATATCACGGGCAACCTCGGATATGTCATGGCCATGCTGCCCGACATCCTGTTGGGGGCTTTTACCGGCAAGACACAATCGTTGCGCTTTGGGGACAATCTGCTGCCGATAGTATTGTGGCCGGTCTGTTCGTGCGTAACCCGCTGCTGAAGATGCTCCTTGTCGGTCTGGGCGGCGCAAACCTGCTGAACAAGGCGGGACACGAGGCGTTGGGGCGTCCCATGTCGTCCTCTGTCAGACATACGGAGACCCAGTACCGCCGTTATCCCGACGAACCGCTCAATCCCCGTATCGTAAACCCTGTACTGCAAGGCAGTACGCTCATCGCCACGATAGACCGTGTGCCTTGTACCATCCAGCTCACGCCGACCGTTGCGGAGGCTTACCGTGCAGGGGTATTGCCGCTTAACACGCTGGCGAACGCCATACTTGCCAAGAGCGATCAGCTCAACCGGATTGCCTCGCAGAATTATGATGACGGGCAGCGGGAGACGATTGTGCGCACACGAGGCATTCAATAATTCCATGAACAATAAAAGCACAATGATATGAAAGAAAAGTCGCAAATCGAAAAAAAAGCCGAAGAAAAGCAGGCAGACCTATTGTCTGCCGCACTGGGTAGGGCGTCGAACGCCGGCGGCCATTGGCTCAACGTATCGGGCAAGGGATTTCCCCGGCTCTATCCGCAGGGTGTCTCGGCCAGTCCGTTCAATGCCCTCTTTATGGCCTTGCATTCGGACAATAACGGATGCAAGACCAACCTGTTCACGCTTTACAGCGAAACCAAGGCACGGGGTGCTGCGGTGCGGGAGCATGAGCAGGGCGTACCGTTCCTATTCTATAACTGGAACAAGTATGTCAACCGGAACAATCCGAATGAGACCATCGACCGCACCGCCTATCTCCAATTGGACGAAGAGCATAAGGCACAGTTCAAGGGTGTCCACAACCGGGAGATCCGCACGCTTTTCAATATCGACCAGACTACGCTGCCCTACGTGGACAAACCGGCTTACGAGGATGCGGTAAAGCAGGACGGCGGTGTTCAGGAAAGAGGATATGCCGAGGCGGACAACCGCAGGTTGCGCACCCGGTTCAACGATTTCCTGCTGAAGATGCGGGACAACCTCGTTCCCGTGCGCTCGGACGGTAGCGGAGTTCCTCATTACGAGACGGACAAAGATGCGGTCTATATGCCGCGTCAAAAGGATTTTGAGCATTACCACGATTATGTGCAGGAAGCCTTGCGGCAGATCGTGAGTGCCACAGGGCATCAACAGCGGCTTGCCCGTGAAGGTATGGTCATGAAAAACGGTGTGGCTCCGTCGGAGGATGCAGTAAAATATGAAAGGTTGGTCGTGGAACTGGCTTCGGGTATCAAGATGCTGGAACTGGGACTGCCCGCGCGTCTGTCCGATGCAAGCCTGAAGACGGTGGATTACTGGTGTCGGGAGTTCAAGGAAAACCCGTGTATGATGGACGCTCTCGAAAGCGACGTGAATAATGCGCTGGAGGTCATTCGTAAGGCAGAACGGGGCGAGAAAGTCGAGTACGCCACCCTGCGCAACAGACGGCAGACCACGACCATGCAGGAGCAGATGCCCAAGCATTACTTCGTGGCGAATGAAATCCGCCAGCATCCGGACAAGGCGGCGAAAAGCATCGTCCTCGTCATAGACCGGGAGGCAAAATCGGCTGATGTCATTTTGCCGGCAGGAGCTTCGACCGAGGCGAACAACGAGATTCCCGGCATGAACAAGGGGCGTATCGAACGGGCATTGCAGAAAGAGGGTATCGAGCAGGTGCGTTTCTATAATACTGACGGTGCATTGGGCTACAGACCCGATGACAGCTATTTCAATGAAAAAATGGTGACACTGGCCCGGTTAAGGAACTACACGTTGGAAAAGCTCTCCACGCTGGACGTGTCGGAGGCGGTCAGACGGGCGAATGAGGTCGGGTTCGATGCCGTGCAGATGATTCAGGACGACAAGAACCGTTGGGCACTCTATATCAAGCCGGAAAACAAGGAGGGGTACAGCGTCTATCCCGACAAGGAGGATGTGAACCGTTTTTTCTCCACGCTCAAGCAGGCGATGGACAACATCGACAAGGTACGGATGGAGCTGGCGCACAAGTATTATGCACTGGCGGAGGTCAAGCCCGACCTGAAAGTGGATTTGTTCGGCAGCGATACACCGGAGATTGACCTGAACCGTATTCAGCGTGTTGCCATCTTCAAGACCAGGCAGGATGGAATCCAGTGTGTGGCAACCATCGACGGACAAAAACTGCAGCCCCGCAGCGTCACTCCACAGCAGTGGCAACGGATGTGGGTGGCGGAAGACCGGGATGGCTACAAGCGGCATTTGGCGGCCACGCTGTTTGCCGATGTGCTGCAAAAGGGACAATCCGTCGGGGAACAGAAAGCGGAAGAGCAGGTACGGCAACAGAATGAGTCGGTGGCGGAAAATCGGTCGGAAGAGACGAATGATGAAAATATGTCTCCGAAACGGCAGTTTTGGGACAACCTCAAGGAAAAGCATCCCGACGCCCTGTATCTGATTCGTGCAGGAGAAGTGTACCGGCTTTATAATGAGGATGCGGAAAAGGGAGCTGATATATTGGGGATTACGATGAAGAAATATCCGGAACGTGGATTTTCGACTTTCGCAGAGTTCCCAAGGACGCAACTGGACAGCTATCTGCCCAAACTTGTCCGTGCCGGTGAGCGTGTCGCCATCAGTGAGATAGAGCTACAGGATAAACGGCAGGACGAGCAGGAAACACATAGGGGTATTCATAGATAAGGAGTGACGATTATGAGCAAGAATCAGGAATATGCACAACAGTACGCGGAGTATGCGATGGAACAGATGCGAAGGTATGGCATCCCGGCTTCCGTCACATTGGCGCAAGGCATACTGGAAAGCAGCAACGGACAGAGCCGTCTGGCGAGGAACGAGAACAACCATTTCGGCATCAAGGCGACACCCTCGTGGATTGCCGGAGGCGGCAAATACGGAATCTACACCGATGATAAGCCGAATGAAAAGTTCTGCAGCTATGACAGCGTGGGTGATTCATACGAGCATCACTCCCGCTTTTTGAAGGAGAACAGCCGCTATGCCGGTTGCTTCAAACTCTCCCCGGACGATTACAAGGGCTGGGCACAAAGCATTGAGAAAGCCGGTTACGCCACAGGCGGCAAGTATGCCGAGAACCTGCAAAAAATCATTGAGCAGAACGGCTTGCAGAAGTATGACAGGCAGGTGATGCAGGAGATGGCGGTACAAGGCAGGCAGTTCGGGGTGGAACACAATCCGCTCCAGACTTCCGAAGGTGCGGAACATGGAACGGGGTATTCGTTCCCGGTGGAACGGGAGGAATTTCTGTTCATTACCTCTCCGTTCGGAACACGGCAAGACCCGTTGGATGGCACAAAGCAACAGATGCACAAGGGCGTGGATATACGTTGCAAAGGCGATGCGGTACTGGCTACGGAGAACGGCGGCAAGGTCGTGGCGGTAAACCAGAACAAGAATACGCCCGGCGGCAAGTCGCTGACGGTGGAATATGCCCGGACGGACGGCAGCAAGGTACAATGTACCTATATGCACCTCAAGGAGATTTCCGTCAAGGTCGGCGATACGGTACAGGCCGGCGGACGGCTTGGCACATCGGGCAATACGGGAACACGGACGACCGGGGAACATCTGCATTTCGGTGTGAAGAATATCTATGCCGACGGGACGAAACGGGATATAGACCCTGCGGCGTATCTGGCTGAAATCGCACAGAAAGGACATATCAAATTGCAAATGCTGCACAACGGGAATGACCTGCTCGCCAAATACAAGGCGGCGGAAGATACCGTGCCTGAAAAGCTCCTTTCGCCCGACGGATGGATGAAAAAACTCCTTTCGTCGGAGGATAGCGGTGTGGGAATGTCGGGATGCAACGACCCGATTGTGGAGATGGCGATGACCGCTTTCGCCTCTCTGATGCTGCTGGCCACACAGATTGACAACCGGAACGAAGAGGAACAGAAGGCGAGGATATCCACCGCGATGGATCTTCGTACCATCGACCTGAAGCCGTTGTTGCCGAATATGAAGAACTGCGACCTGACTATCGGCGAGAACGGCAAGGCCATTCTGAAAGCGGACAACGGGGAACTGCGTGTCTCGCGGGAGCTGACCGCTTCCGAGCTGAACCGGTTGTCTGCCACGTTGAACAACGGCACACTCACGGAAGAGACCAAACGGATGCGTGTAACCGGTATGCTGAATACGGTTATCCTGTCGGAAGCGGCCTCACAGAATTTCGAGCAAGAGATGTCCCGGCAACAGGGACAAACGGAAAACCTGCGAAGATAAAGGCATGGCGATATGATAAAATGCGTGATGATACAGCTATGCAAGTGTCTGGCGGGAGTTTCCCTCCTTGCGTTGCACCTCCGGTTCTGCTACCTGCTGTTGGGATGGGGCGGGACGCTCGTTGTCGTGGGCGTGCAATTAGCCATCGCCGGATGGATGGTCTGGGCGATGATACGCGCACCCGACTGACCGCACTCTACAACAGTTCAACATCAATCAACCCATGTATCACTTGTCCGGATGATCCATGTATCATTAAAGACAAAAAACAGATGATTAAATGTAATGTTACGATATGCGGCGTTATCGGCCGCGATGCGTCGGTTCGCAAGAACAAGGAGGAAAAGGAGTTTATGGCATTTCCGCTCCGGGTACAGATTCCGGCAACGGGTGGACGGCATACTATCGAGGTGGATGTTCGCAAGGAGTGCAGTCAGGAAGAAGCCGCCGGTTATCGGAACGGCTCCCGTGTGGAAGTGAGGGGTACGATGTATCTCAAACGTCGGGGTGACAAGCTCTATTTCAACCTGTTCGCCGATGAAATATGCAATGCCGCCACGGATGATGCGGATTGCGTCAAGGGTGAGCTGGCATTTCGTGGTAAGGTCGGCCAGAACATCGAGGAGAAAAGGGACAAGAAAGACCAGCCTTATACGGTGTTCTCGGCGTTCAGTGCGGAGAAGGTCGATGACGGCTTCGAGTACCAGTGGGTGCGCTTCTTCTGTTTCGGCAAGGAGCGCGATGCGTGGCTGCAGCCGGGGGTGAAGGTGGATGCCAAAGGTGAAATGAACCTGTCGGCACATAACGGGAAAATCAATCTTTCTTGCAAGGTGGAGGAACTGACGCAATATGTGGCGGATTCGTCTAACTATAATCAGTAAGTAATATGGCCGGTTACAGAAAGAAGAATGCCGACGGGCCGAACAGCGAGGACAAGGCTCTCGACCTGTTCGCCGAAATGATGATTGAGAAAATCGAGGGCATTCAAAAGAACTGGAAAAAGCCTTGGTTTACCGAGGGTGCGTTGCAGTGGCCCCGCAACCTTCACGGGCGCGAGTACAACGGCATGAATGCTTTTATGCTGCTTTTGCACTGCGAGAAAGAAGGGTACAAGATTCCCCGTTTCTGCACCTTCGATTGTGTTCAGAAGCTCAATAAGTCCGGCAAGGATGGAGAGGAACTGCCGCGTGTCTCCGTGCTTCGTGGCGAGAAGTCCTTTCCGGTCATGCTCACCACGTTCACTTGTATCCATAAGGAGACCAAGGAGAAAATCAAGTATGACGATTACAAGAAACTCTCCGATGACGAAAAGGAACAGTACAATGTTTACCCGAAGATGCAGGTTTTCAGGGTCTTCAATGTTGCGCAGACCAATTTGCAGGAAGCGCGACCGGAGCTGTGGCAAAAACTGGAGCAGGAATATTCGCGTCCGGCAATCGAGGAGGGCGAGCATTTCAGTTTTGCCCCAGTCGATACGATGATAAGGGATAACCTGTGGATTTGTCCGATTACGCCGAAATATCAGAATGACGCCTACTATTCCATCACGATGAACGAAATCATCGTGCCGGAAAAGGAACAGTTCAAATCGGGAGAATCGTTTTACGGGACACTGTTCCATGAGATGACGCACTCGACCGGAGCAGAAAACGTACTCGACAGGTTCAAGCCGACCACTTTCGGTTCTCCTGAATATGCCCGTGAAGAACTGGTGGCTGAGTTAGGCAGTGCGCTGGTCGCGCAGCGTTACGGCATGACCAAGCATATCAAGGAAGAAAGTTGTGCATACCTCAAAGGATGGCTCGATGAGCTGAAGGAATCGCCGCAATTCATCAAGACAACGCTCCTGGACGTGAAAAGGGCAACCTCGATAATTACCCAGAAGGTGGATAAGATAGCGCAAGAGCTGGAACAAAATGTCGGCGAGAAGCAGGAAAACGGAGCGGCGGCAAAGGAGAAGACATTTTATTCCTCTGTCGCGTATCTCCAATTTTCGGATGACACGAGGCCGCTTGACGAACTCCGGGAGAAAGGCGATTGCGAGGGATTGCTGACGCTTGCCAAGGAGTATTACGACGGCAACGGCATCAACGAACAGCATACTTATTTATCAGCCACGAACAACAAGGGTGACAGCCTGATTGCCGAGGATAAGAATTTCGCTGTCGTGTACAACGGGAGTGTCGGGGGAACCTACGAGGTGATGTTGAAATTCACGGAGCAGGAAATTCGCGACCATATCCGGCGTTACGGTGTCGATATTGCCGGAGAGACGATAAAAGGGGTTGCCAGGGAGATGGCGGCGGAACAGTTCTCCGCTTTGGCGCATCAAAAGATTCCGGCCTTCGAGATGCCGAACGGCGACGTGCTGTACGTCGAATATAACAAGGACTCCGATACGCTTGATGTCGGGCAGCCCACCAATGCCGGGCTGGTCGCGCAGCATCGTTTCCCTTACGACCACAATATCGGGTTGGATGCCAACCTGCAAACCGTAAACGAGAAGCTGAACGAACTGGAAGAGTATCGGGCAGAACTACAAGAGGCTGAATACAGCGGCGGTATGCGCCGGTAAAGATGGGAAGAAAAAGATGCGGAACCGGTTGGCTCCGCATCTTTTCTTGTTTTCAGTTTTTATTCTTTCAGTAAATCATCTATCATGGACTGCAAATTTGCCATGTCACAATATTGGTTATATCCTCCTCTGTAGTCTTTTGCGTGTTGGGCTGTCCGTATCAGAAACGAATCAAGTTCAACTCTTACGCCGCCGCCCATTCGGGCCAACGTGGAAGAGTGACTGATGTAAACGAACTTGCCGTTGCGCTCGATGAAACATGAGGTATCATAATGTCCTTTTAAGTTGGATGCCACCTGTGCACCGACCGCCGTTGCATATTTGGAAATCTCACGTACCAATGCTGTCTGGAAACTGCGATACTCTTTTGAAACATAGCCTCCTGCATCTGCAAGGATAGCGTTCTGCCATTTGGTATAAAAATTCTGTGCCATATTGATATTTATTATTATTCGTTCCGCAAATAACTTTTCCACTTCTCGCCGTCAATGGTCAGTTTGCCTATTTCCCAATCGTATTCTACTTCCGGCATATTGGTATAAGGGAAATTAACGGTATAGCCTATCTGTCCGTAAGAGCAATGCAGAGGGGTAACACAAATCTCCCAACCGAAGTAAAGTTGCGGTCTACAGTATTTTCGCCAGTTGAAACGACCTGCGGCAATATTGCCGCAAAGTCGTTTTAAGATTTTGTCTTCGTTTGTCATTCTGTACCTCCTTTGCTGAGTATGGTGAGTTGTCCGGGACGGTCTGGAAACCAATAGGCATCACTGTCGATATATACGCATCTACCGCCATTCCAAGGCTTTCTGAAAGCTAATACTTCTTTGGGGCCAAATACAACCCCGTAGTCGTTTGTAAACGCCACCATATCGCCTACAGCCAAATCATTGTCTGTTTTCATGACTTCGGAAAGACGGTTGAAAAACTCCATGCCCTCGGCTTCACGCTCTTTTTTCCAGCGCAAAAAATCCTCTTTGTGGCTTCTCGATGAGCCAATAGGTGATAGTTCCGATGCCAAAACTTCAATCTCTGAAGAACCTGTTGCGATTAAAATAATACTGTCGCTATCCACTTTTTCGGGGGTGGAAATGATTTTACATTCTCGTTCTGACTTTTCATTATCAGGAGTATTCCAATAAAGGAGATTGCCTTGCTTGATGAAATCGTACTTGCTCATTGTCTTTTGATTTAGTGATTTTTTATTTCCCTTTTCTTGAAGTCTTCTGACTTCGCCCAAAAGGGTTGTTTTCATGTGCGTTCAAAACGGGGGATACAAGAACGACGGACAAGGAACCTGCGATGAAATTTTATGAAATACCGTTATCTCCGATTACGGAAAGTTGTCATCAAATTTTATTTCAGGTAGCGATAGCGGTACTTGAACCATGTTCATCCACCGTACCTTTGCACACGAAAACAGACCTGCGGCGTATGTCGGGGCTGTGAAGGGATTATACCCTTAAAACAGGAATATACCGGCTGTGAAACCGGTGGCGGAAGCTCTGCAGAGCATATTTATAAAAGTAACCGGGGAGCCTGTGCAAAAAAGAGAGCAATCACCCGCCTCAAAAGCGGGTGGTTGCCAATGTTTCGGACAAACATCAGAAGTGGTAATCAACAACTCCTCCGATGTAGAGTATCGTTCCCGGTTCAAGCCTACAAACAAACTCCATAAACGCAAAGGACTGTTCGGCAAAAGACTGGCAGCCGTCGCCATCCAAATAGAAATGATAGGCGACATCCAACGGATTTTCCACTGCCTGTTTGAGATAATAGGTCGAACCCCATTCCAACATATTATCTGCCGTAAGAGCATCCGCTCTCTTTTTGATATTGGCGACATACTCCTCTTTCCATTGCTCTATTCCACCATTATAGCGCATGGTGTCATCGGATATAAGCTCGAACATTCCTTTGGGTAAGGCATAATTGACCAAATTGGCAATATCCTCTTTACGGTTTTCCTCGTCTATTTCTGAACAATAGTCATAGAAGCTCCCGTCTCCTTGCTGAAGTGTGTCCTCATTCAGATAGTTTTCTTTGTCTATCGGCTCCGTTGAAATTTGAAAAATCCTGCTGTGCATAATTGTAAATTTTAGGTTGTCAAACATTTTCTTGTTTCCCTTTTCTTGAAGCTCTTTCGGCTTCTCGTCGGGGAATGATTTTTATGCAGGACTGACAGCGGGAAAAAGGACGGATAAGGCAAGTAAACAGTGGACAGGATGGAACGGAATACCCAACCGCCGAAAGTAAG
>ERZ860264.1837-NODE-1837-length-13155-cov-5.465802_pt1 | contig 13155 bp, 10 predicted proteins | sample MGYA00509980_ERZ860264 | MGnify/ENA primary metagenome ERZ860264 (study PRJEB30046, sample SAMN00715212) | human gut metagenome | study: EMG produced TPA metagenomics assembly of the A metagenome-wide association study of gut microbiota in type 2... | reverse complement strand
CGTTTAATTAGACGAGGCGACTCTTTATTGCTTTTCCTTTCGCTGAATAGTTACGGGAATACTGAAATGGATTAACATAGTCATATCAAATTCAGCGTATCTAAAGATTGGAATTGTAATATGCCGGGTTTCCCGTCACCTCCTCACCCACAAAGGATGGCAATAAGTAGTCATGGGTACTCACGGGCAGCTCAATCTCCGCCACCACAAGGCCTTCGTGTCCTCCGTGGAACTCGTCGACCTCCCATAAATTACCCCCGAACTCCACATAATAGCGAGTCTTGTCTATAATTCCCCCGACACATAGTCTGAGCATCTCTTCCACATCGCTGTAAGGAATCTCATACTCGAATTCGGCTCGTTTATCCCCTCTCGTAATCCCCTTTACAGTCAGATAGGCCTTTTCGTCCTTCACACGCACGCGCACGGTCCGCTCAGGCTCCCTGCACAAATACCCCTGACGGATTCGGCACGAACCTTTTGACATCTGTCTATATACATCTGAAACTACCAAATACTTGTGTTCAATCTCAATGCTCATATTTTATAAGTGTTATAAAAAAACAATTACGAATTTTAGAACAATGCCATGTTACCAAAAATGTTTAACTTTGCACTCGCAAATTTACAAAAAAATACGACTATAAACGCAATAAATGCGCAGGCTTCTTTTTATACTATTATTCCTGGCAGTATCGCTGCCGTTTTCTCTCTCCGCGCAGAACAGACAGTATCCCGTTACCTCTATCGAGGGTACGGTGACCGACTCCATTACCGGAGAGGCGTTGCCGTATGCCAACATCTTCCTCAAAGGCAGCACATCCGGCGTCGCCTCTGACATCAACGGCCATTTCTCCCTCTCCACTTCCACCAACTTCACAAGCCTCCAGGTCAGCGTAATGGGGTATGTGCCTAAAAATATCTTCGTAAAGAAAGGCAAGCACAACAGACTGAATATAAAGCTGCGCCCCTCGGAGACCCTGCTGGAGGAAGTGGTAGTGAAGCCTAAAAAAGAAAAATACAGCAAAAAGAACAACCCGGCCGTGGCCCTGATGGAACGAATACGCGCCACACACCCGGAATACAACCCTGAAAACCATGACTTCTACTCCTACAGCAAGTACGAGAAGATAGTCATGGCCCTCAACGACTTCTATCCCGACCGCAACAGCAGCTGGATTACAAAGAAATTCGACTTCATTTACGACTTCATAGACACTTCCGAAGTCTCCGGCAAGCCCATCCTTCCCATCTCCGTTAAAGAAAAATCCAGCAAGGTACTCTTCCGCAAGGAGGGAGACAAGCATAAGGAATATATTGCCGGCATAAAACGCAGCGGCATAGACGAGGTGGCCGACGAAGAGAGCATCCAGCGCTTCCTGGAGGATGTGTTCCGCGAAGTGGATATTTTCCAAAACGACATCACGATGATGCAGAACCGTTTTGTGAGTCCGCTCAGCAACATAGCCGCTAATTACTACAAATTCTACCTTGATACCGTCCCCCTTATGGGCGAGCGTTGTCTGGAACTGAGTTTCTCGCCCCACAACCGCGAGTCATTCGGCTTCACCGGACGTCTCTATATTCCAGTTCAGGACAGCACCCTATTTATCAAGAAGATAGTCCTTAACGTGCCAAAAGCCATAAATCTGAACTATGTCAAGAACATATACATAGTCCAGAACTTCGAGAAGGCCGAAGATGGCTCCCGCCTCAAGGTGAGCGATGACATGACCGTAGAGTTCGAGATTATCCCGGGTACCCAGGGCCTGTATGCGCGTCGTCAGACCGGATACAAAGATTTTTCATTCGCCGAGCCGGAAAAGGAACTCGCCAGATACTTCAACAAGGACGGCACAAAATTCGTGGACGACTTCGCCGCCGTACAGCCGGAACAGTACTGGCATGACAACCGGCAGATGCCCATAAAGGAGAACGAGCAGGCCATGAAAAAGCTGCTCGCCCGCCTGCGGCAGGGACCTGTCTTCTACTGGACAGAGAAGGTGGTCACCGTCCTCGTGAGCGGATATATCAAAACCGGCAAAGACTCAAAATTCGACTTCGGACCCATGAACACCGCCATATCCGCGAACACTGCCGAGGGCGCGCGTTTCCGAATCGGAGGCATGACCACAGCCAACCTCTCCAAGCATTGGTTCACACGCGGTTATGTCGCTTACGGCTGTCGCGACAAGAAGTTTAAATATGGCGCCGAGGTGGAATATTCCTTCAACGAAAAGAAATACCATTCCCGGGAATTTCCCATCCATTCCATCCGCCTGGCACACAACTACGACCTTGACCAGCTCGGACAGCATTACCTCTTCACCAACCAGGACAACATTTTTCTCTCCTGGAAACGCAAACCCGACAACAAGGTCACTTACCGTCGCCTTACCTCGCTCAACTATAAGATGGAACGCCGGGGAGGTTTCTCTTTAGATGTCGGTTTCAAACACGAGATTCAAGAGGCAACCCGCTGGCTCCCCTTTGAAAACGGTTACGGAGACTGTTTCAAGCGCTTCACCGAGGCCGCCTTCACTCTCACGCTGCGCTACGCTCCCGGCGAGACATTCTATCAGACCAAGACACAACGAATACCCATCAACCTGGACGCACCCGTATTCCAGATGACTCACGAATACGGTCCCAAGGGAATGTTCGGCAGCGACTTCACTATGAACAAGACTGAGTTCTCGGTGCAGAAACGCTTCTGGTTCTCCGCCTTCGGATATACGGATATAATCCTTAAAGCCGGAAAAATCTGGAGTCAAGTGCAATACCCCGCACTTATGTGGCCAAACGCCAACCTGTCATACACTATTCAGCCGGAAAGCTACGCCCTGATGAACGCCATGGAGTTCGCCAATGACCAATACCTGAGCTGGGACCTTACATACTGGGCCAACGGCGCTCTCTTCAACCGTATTCCATTCGTCAAATACCTGCGTCTCCGGGAGGTGGTCTCCTTCCGTGGCCTGTATGGCAAACTCTCGGACAAGAACAATCCGGAGCTACATAACGACCTCTTCCGTTTCCCCTTCGACTCTTTCGCCACACCAATGAAGAAGATGCCCTATATGGAAGTAGGCGTAGGCATAGACAATATCCTCACTATCCTGCGTGTAGACTACGTCTGGAGGCTCACATACCGCGACACCCCCAACGTCGACAAAGGCGGCATCCGCGTACAGCTGCATTTCACCTTCTGACTTTACCCCGATATGTTCACAATCAGACCTGTCAACCCGGACGACGCCGCGCAGATATGCCGCATCTATAATCCATTCGTCATTCACACCGACATCTCCTTTGAGGTCAATCCCCTGACTGTACGACAAATGCAAGCCCGTATAGCCCTTATTACCGAATCATATCCCTGGTTTGTGGCCGAATCCGCGAATGGCCGGATATCCGGCTTCTGCTATGCGCACAGATGGAAAGGACTTTCAGCCTACGCCCGGACTTTGGAAACGACCATTTACATAGAACCGGAAGCCAAACGGCAAGGAATAGGCAGAGAGCTGATGAAAGCCCTCGAAAAAGAGTGCCGCTACCGTGGCTGCAAAGCGTTGATTGCCTGTATCACATCAACCAACCGGGAAAGCATATACTTCCACAAATCACTCGGATTCATTCAAGTCTCGGCTTTCACCGGCGTAGCTACAAAATTCGACCGGCCGCTGGATGTAACGGACCTCCAGCTAATCCTCTGAATACGACAAGGCAAGTCACATACGGCCGCCGAGAATATCGGACTGCCATTCCTTCTGCTGTGTTCCGCTTGACTCCGAATAATATATATACAACCCGTTGTCGCCGGCAACGATGTAGACGGCACTCACCGCATTATCCGTATCTATAACGTCAATCTGTTCCTCATGAAACGCTGATTTGTACACTACGGCATATAGCCCTTCATTCGACTTGGAGACACCCTCCGGAATGACATCGTCCATAAAACCGACGCAATCATTAAAACCGCCCCAGCCGGACTTACCTCTATAAACAATCTGCTCATGTCCTTTGCCGTCATCCAGCCGACAAACGACTTCGTAGTCGGGAGCGAGGTCTCCGAAAAACGGGAAAAGCACGACGGCATCAGCAACCGCCGAAACCGCAAAAAACGAAATAACCGATAACAAAATACGTCTAATCATAAATCACTGAATACATTTCAATTAAACAATGCCACAAATTTAACAAAAACAAACGAAACCACAAATAAGAAGCTGTATAATTGCCTGTTGACTCTACAGAATAAAGCCATTTAAAACAATATTTGTTTGAATAAAAAATAATCCGTACCTTTGTCAATAATATGCCAACATTTATCTTTACATATAAAAGACTTGCATACCTGATTCTGCCGGCAATACTCTGGTTGTCGGGAACACACGATGCCATGGGCGCCCGATTGTCAGAATCCGCAAGAGCTTTACTCCGCGATTGCGAAAACTCAGCTGACCTGCGCAAGTACGACAAAATGAAACAGAACGGACTCAGACTCAGACAAATGGGCGAGGCCGAAGGCTCGGAGGATGCCAAGAACATAGGTGAGACTTTCATTCTGCGCAGTTTGATTTGCGTGCATGACACCACCGACATCACCGCACGAATCGGACACATCCAGGAACTGATTGAAGACGCAGAAAAGCGCAAGGACTACGAGGCGTTAATATACCTCTGCCACCCGGTGGGGCTGTATTATCACTTCCTCGGCAACCAATTCGCCCAGGCTTCGCTATACGCCTATAAGGAACTGGACGCCGCACGCAATCTGAAAATGGAAAAAGCTGAAATAACCGCCCTCAATATGCTGGCCAGCATCTATTTCAGAAAACGAGACAATTCGGGCCTCGGCTTTGTAACCGAGGCTTACAACAAGTCAAAAAAAACAGGCTCTCAGTCCAATTTATACATAAGCGCCTGCAACTATGCCAATTATCTGTATAACGAGAACAAATTCGAACAAGCGCTGCAATATCTGGACGAAGCGACAGAGATAGCCGGAACACTACAGATGGAATCCGAAATGTCTTACCTTGACTCTTTCTACGGTGACATCTATTCCGCTATGGGCAACGATAAAATGGCCGAGACCTTCTATCTGAAAAGTTTTGCCGCGAACCCACAGACTTCGCGCTACGACCTGCTCTACGCCCGTATGAGCTACGCAAGTCATCTCCTACGGAACGGCAAGTACCGAGAAGCCTTGACCGAGCTGAACAAAACCCTGAACCTATCCAAAGCCTACAATATAAAGATATTCGACACTCATATTTACCAATTTCTGTCCATCTGCGAGGAAAATTTGGGGAACTATCCCAAGGCTCTGGAATACTTCAAGCTCTTTCACGAGGCTTCGGACAGTCTGGCAAGCGAAGCCAACAGCAAGGAGTTCGCCATCCTGGACCTGCGTTACCGCGTTTCCGAGGAAAAAAGGAAAAACGCCGCCCAACAGTTGCAGATGATGCGCCGTAACTGGATTATAGTCAGCATTTCTGCTCTCTTGGTAATAATTATAGTAGCCGGAATAATAATATGGAGGCGTGTCCGGAACCGTATGCGGGCTGACAAAGAGACAGTTCGCCGGTATCTGGAAAACCTTCAGACCGAAAGGAACCTGAGGCTACAGCTCGAAGAAGCCATGAAGCAGTCCGAAACCCAGCAAAACAAGTCGTCCATAACCGAAGGGCGACGCAACGAACTCTTCGCAACCCTTACGAAACTTTTAGAGGAAGAACATATATACCGCGACAAAGACCTGTCGTTGGAAAAGTGTGCCTCCATACTCGGCACAAACCGCACATACCTGTCGCAAATAGTCAACGAAATTTCCGGAGTATCTTTCCCCCTGTTCATAAATTCTTACCGTATAAACGAAGCTATCCGGCTGCTGTCCGACCCCGGCAACGACGAGCCGCTGAAAAGCATCTGCTTCAGTGTCGGTTTCTGCGCCACTTCCAGTTTCTACACCTTGTTCAAACAGAAAACAGGTGTCGCTCCTTCCATATTCCGACGGAACGTAAAGGGACTTTCTGCAACACAGAACGATTCAGTTATATAAAACTGCCATTCAGAATTTACAATTTACATATTAAATTGCCGAAAATTTGGCGATTACGGCATTTGTGGTGAAATTTGCTATCGGCTTAGGCAAATCATTCATCACGCAATGCCGCGCTTGGCCACTACCTTGAATTTATTAATTTCTAAACTAATTATTCATGAAGAGGACATTACTAATCTTTTCCGGTCTCTTCTGCATGGCAGCCGCTTCGGCGTCGGCTCCTCAGGAACAGCTACTGCCGCTGCCTCAGAATTTCGACCCATGGAACCTGAACTACAAACTCCCGTTGGAAAAATTTCAGGTCCCCGAGACATCGGCACCCGCTCCCAAGTCGCGAGTACGTGTGAACGATATGGCACGTGTGGACGGACAGCCCGAAGAACAGCAATACTTTGTCGTCGGACAGACTTTCCACAAAGACTACCGCTTCCAATACGACGGGGGCGCCATAGCTTCCTATAATATAGGAATAACGCTGGACGGCACAAAAGCCACTATCAGCAATATGTTCAACCTCGAGGCTCAGTCCACCGATTGGTCCAAAGGTGTAGACTACGATGTGGAAGGTGTCTACGATGCAGAGGCCAAGACCATTACAATCCCCACATCCTCCAATTTCAACTCCGCAACTGTTGCCGGCACCATCGGAGACTACTACACCTGCGTACTTCTGGCCGGCAATGTAACCGAAGATGGCAAACTCGTGCCGGAAGACAACCTGGTGTTTAATGTCAGCGATGACATGAAGACCATCACCTCCGACCAGAACTTCGTCATCATGAACTATACCAACGACGGTTCCATGGCTCTGGGTATGCAGACAGCCTATCGCCGCTTCTATGCCGTCCTGCCCGGCGAAGAGCCCAAGCTGCTGGCTTTCAACAACACTTTCGACTTAGGCGAGTCTTACCCCGACACTCCCGTTTCAGTGTCTATGAGTGTGTTCAACATCAGCAACGCGGCGGCGGACTTCGCCGTCGACATGGAGGCCGATGCCGACGCTTTCACGGCGACTCCTGAAACCGGTACGATCGACGCTCTTTCCTCTCAGGACTACACATTCACATTCAAGGCCCGGGAAGTAGGCGACTATGAGGGCCTCGCCACTATAGAATATGACAGCGACGCCGCTGATGCGGAACCTATTCAGGTACTGCTCGCCGGTGCCGTCAAGCCGATTCCCGACTATTCCGCTATTGTCAAGTCCGGAGAATACACTTTCTCGACAAGCCTGGAGTATCCCTTCGAGATGGTTCTCACGCCCGAAAACATACAGGCGGCACGCTCCACCGTCAACGGTCAGTACGGCAATTCTTCTCTGAGTGTGTCTTTCGAGGTTCCCGAAGGCAACATAGGCAAATTCTCATGGAATGGACGGAGCGTCAACACGGGCCAGTTTTACCAGAACGCCGGCGGTGTATTCGTGGATGACGCCGCTTCCGCCTACAAGGTAGAGCAAGGCACCGGCTCCATAGCCGATGAGCTGGAACTCGCCCCCGGCAAACACACCATCCGGTTCCAATACGACGGTTACTACTACACCGGTGACGCACAGAACGGTCTCTATGTCTACGACCTGAACCTCGTCAACACCGCCGCTCCCGCAGACAAGGCTGAAATAGAGACTCCCGAAATCAATCTCGGCAACTTTATCCTTGAGGATGGAGCTTCCGCAAGCGGCCACGCCACTCTCATACTCCGCAACCGTGGTCTCAATCCCCTCACGGTAAGCAAAGCCGTCAGCGACAACTCCGAGTTTGTAGCTACGGTGCCCACCTCCGACGCCGACCTGCTTGACACTCTGGAGATACCCGTAATATTCAACACCGATTCCGACGGCGAACACACAGCCACCGTCACTCTGACCACGAGCGCCGGCGAGTTCAAGGCAACCCTCGCCGCCAATGTAATCAAGATGCCGGACTACGGCTCACTCATTACCGAAGGCAAGGACCTTATCACTTCTTACGCCACCAATCCCGATTACCCTTATCTTGTTGAAAACGGCGTAGCTTACAACATAACCAGCGGTCAGGCCGACACAGAGGCCACCAATTCCTGGTTTGAGTTCAACTTCACAGTGCCCGAGGGCAAGATGGCCTATCTGGAATGGGACGGCCATACTTATGGAACTGTAGACCAGTATGGCGGATGGGTTGACTACGGCTACATAGAATACACGCACCCTATGAGCTCCGGTACACATCCGTTCCCCGGCGAAGACACTCCCGCCGACCACGAAGACCTTGACGAATACTGGGCCTCGAACATGATGTGCATCCCTGGTGACCACAAAATACGTTTTGGCTTCTATAAAAACGGTGACGGCGAAATCAACTCCAAAGACCGCTACGAGGTTTCCGACATACGTCTGCGTCTGAAAGACTTCAACGAGCATGATATGGAGGCTGATAAGGAAAACTTTGACTTCGAGCCCATCTACGTAGGTCAGGAACGTTACTCTACAGCCGCACTGACTGTCAAGAACACCGGTAGCTCTCCCCTGGAAATAACAGATGTGACATCCGACGCTCCTTTCTACGGCGTGATACCCAAAGATAAGGTAACCGTACAGTTCAACCAGACCACAGACCTCGGTGTCTGGTTCTATCCCGGCGAAGAAGGCACTTTCGAAGGCGACGTTACGTTCAAGACCAATGCCGGTGACCTCGTAATCCACTGCACCGGCTCCACACTTTCCGGCGAAGGCATCCTGCTGATGGGCGATGTCGAGGATTCAGCCAACGGCTGGAGCTTCTACGACGCAGACCGCGACGGCGACTGCTGGAACCTCGGTTACAACCTCTGGGGAGAATATCCCGAATGGTGCCACTCCGGCAAAAACTGCTTCGGCTCTCCCTCTTACACTTACGACCAGGGCGGTATCCAGCCTGACAACTGGCTGTTCTCCCCCGCTATTACAATCCCCGCCGACGGCGCCAAGCTCCGCTGGTATGCCGCATCTCACCACCACGAGCGATATGCCGAACACTACAGTGTCTATATCGCTGCTCCGGAGGAAATCCAGGACCCCGGCAAGCTGAACGACCTGACATCGGTATTCTCTGAGACTCTGCCCGAAGAGTCAGCGGATGTATGGCAGGAACACGTTCTTGACCTCAAGGACTATGCAGGCAAGCAGGTATCCGTATGTTTCCGTCACCACGACTGCGACAGCCAGTACGTGCTCAAAGTGGATGACATCTTCGTCTACACAAATAAGAAGTGGGATGAAATCAGCGGCGAACTTGCCGTAGACTTCATCGGCTCCGATAAAGACGTGGTTTCTACCGCCATCTACAATGTAAACGGTATCCGCCTGTCACAGCCCAGGTCCGGTGTCAACATCGTGACGGTGACATATAGCGACGGCTCAACCAAGACAACCAAAATGATTATCGACAAATGAAACGCTCCATTCTATCCTTAATAGCATGCCTGGTCCTCTTCGGGACCGGGTATGCCCAGATATCCGACATGACTCTCGGATATTGCAACGGCGAGATACCGAGCAAGGGCGACATATCCTTCGCCGAAGCGGACGCCGATGTCTCTGCTGCAATATTCATTCCGGCCGGCACCGTCAATACCCTGACAGGCAACGAGCTCACCGGCATGCGTGCCGCACTCGCTTCCCGTCTGAACATCGAGTCCCTCACAGTATGGGTGCGTACCTCCCTTGACGGCGAGAACCTGACAGAACAGACTATAACCGCATCCTCCGACCCTAAGATTGTCAAAGGATGGAACACGTTCAAGTTCGACACCCCGTACAAGTTTGACGGTAAAAACACCACAGGGCTCTATCTGGGATACACTTACCACCAGAAGAAATCCGCATTCGGCATAGCCGCTGTCTCCACCCCCTGCAACAATGCTTTCTATGTGAAATTCGGCAATTCCGACTGGGAAAACCGCTCTGACCAGGGATGTCTCTCTATCGAAGGCTTTATTCAGGGTGACAACCTGCCCAAAGTAAATCTCCAGTTAATGCGCATCGAGACCCCGGATGTCTATATAATAGACCGTGGCACTCTGGAAATTGACGGCCTTGTAAAAAACCTGGCCACACATACCGTCACAGGCTTTGATGTGTCGGTTATCGTCGGAGGCAACCGTGCGGCGACTTCTCATGTAGACTGCGACATTCCCTACAACACTACATACGACTTCAATGTCACTCTCCCCCTCGGAATCACAGAAGTCGGTACAGGCGAAGGTAAGGCCACTGTTCTGATCGATAACCTGACAGAAGGCAATGACGAGGACATGACCGACAACTCTCTGGATTGCTCCTTCCTGATTGTGCAGCACGACTACACACGCCGAATACTCGTAGAGGAGTTCACTACTGAGAAATGTCCCAATTGCCCGCGCGTGGCAGGATATATGCACGATGCTCTTGCCAAAGAAGAGTTCAAGGACAATGTACTCGCTGTATGCCACCACGTAGGTTACTACACGGACTTCCTCACTACTCCATTTGACTCGAAATACCTGTGGCTGTTCAATCAAGGCGGTTCCACCTTCGCTCCGGCCATGATGGCCGACCGCAAGGTTTATGAAAAAGAGTCTCCTATCTTCAATCCGGCCACACAATCCGAAATGGAAATGATTTGGCGCAACCACATCGACGAACCCGCTTTTGTGTCAGTCAACATTACCGCCGAATACGACGCTGTGGAACCCGACAAAATCCATGTCAAGGTCAACGGCTCCAAGTCGATGCCGGAACTTTGCGATAACCCCACTCTAACCGTCTTCCTGATCGAGGACGACATCGCAGCCAAATCCCAGGCCAACGGCGGTACTGGCTACGTCCATCAACACGTAAACCGCGCCGTAAACAGCACCTGGGGTGACCCTATCGTCTTTAACGGCGACGATTACACTTACGAGTGTGAATTTGCACTAAAGAATATATGGAACCGCGACAACCTCAGCATAGTGGCATTTATAGCCAACTACAACGAGAATGACCCTACGGACTGCGAAATACAAAACGCAAACCGCATCTTATTCTCCGAGATTACAGGCACAGCCATCGACTCGGTCTGGCATGGAGAGATAACTGAACCGGAATACTACACCGTATCCGGAACAAGAGTAAACAAAGACAATCTCCAGCCGGGCATCTACGTCCGCCTGCAGTCAGGCAAAGCCCAAAAAACAATCATCAGATAATACATACATTACTGTCTCCAAGGCGGTGGTATAGGAAATTCCTATACCACCGCCTTATTTTCGCACATCAGAAAAACGGATAAAAAATGCCGATAAGTTTAAAGGGCTTACTTCTTTACCGAAGTGAGACTCATTTATTTGTCCGCCTGGAAAAACACTATCTGACAGTAACATTTAACGAGCTTAACAGTTATCAATGGCCAGATTATAAATAAAGACAGATAGGCCGAATTACATTCACTCAAAAACAACACACTATACAACCATTACAATGACATTCCGAAGAACCATAACGTCCTACCTTAAATAGAATAGCAGAACCATTATAGCAAAATTAAAGGCACATAGTAAAAAACCTGTGTTTACGGAATAAAAATTATACCTTTGCAGCCAAAAACAGACTGCGATGGAAAAGAATCCTTATATAGAGCTGGCGGAATGCCTCCTGCCGGAAGAGATGGTAGAATACTTTGATGTGGTCAAGGTAGAGAAAACGAAAGAAACGCTTGACGTCACGCTTGAAGAGCGTGATGATGGAGTCGAAGGTTATGATGTGGGGCAACTCCGACCCAACGGATTCTATGAAGAGAGTGTTGTCAGGGATTATCCGGTCAGGGGACGCAAGATGTCGTTCCACATCAAGCGTCGGCGGTGGCTTGATACCGAGACCGGCAGGAGCGTAAGCCGCCGGTGGGTTCTAGTAGCAGAAGGCACTCGCTTCTCGAAAAAGTTCGCGGCTTTTTTAAAAGGTATGCTTGGACAGATACCCGATTACGGGCCGCTCTCTTGAGTGGTTTTTCGACATAGACGGAGATTTGTTCGAGCGTCAGTACAAGCGTCATCTGAGCGGTTACTGGCAGTGGAAAGATACGGCGGAGGAGCTTCACGCCGAGCAACGGCGGGTGTTCCCGCAGAATATCGGGCCACATCTGAGCATTGACGAGACCTCGCTCAGCAACGGCGAACTCTAAACAATCGTGACCAACAAGGATGCCCACGGTCGGGAACATTTGCTTGTGGCCATTGTGGCGACCACGGACAGCGACACGGTACTCCGTGCCCTCAGACAGATACCTTCCGTGCTACGTAACAGTGTGACCGAAATAACACTGAATCTCTCAGACAGCATGCGCAGAATCTGCCGGTACGCATTTCCAAGGGCTTCCCGTGTCATTGACCGGTTCCATGTCCAGAATCTGGCACTGAAAGCTGTTCAGGAGATACGCATCAAGCACCGGTGGGAGGCCATCGATGCAGACACAGAGGCCCGGGAACAGGCCAGACTCAGCGGTCTCATTTATGTCCCGAAGCGTCATGAAAACGGTGACACGCTCAAAGAACTCTTAGCCAGAGGGCGGTACGCCCTGTTCAAATCCCCGGAGAAATGGGCCCCTCGACAGCGGCAGAGGGCAGAGATGATGTTCGCGCTGTATCCCGACCGGAAAGCGGCATACGGTCTTTCCCGGAACCTGAGGGCAATCTTCAACAAACGCTCAATCAAAAGCGCTGCCAGACTGAATCCGGCACGTTGGTATAACAAGGTCGCAGAAGCCGGATTCCGTTCATTCAACACCATAGCCGCTACTGTATATGAACATCATGAGGAAATCCTGAACTATTTTGACAACCTCTCAACAAACGCTTCCGCAGAGTCAATCAACTCCAAAATCAAGGCTTTCAGAGCTAAGCTACATGGAGTCACGGATAAGAAATTTTCCATCTTTCGCCTATGCATTCTCTATGCGTAAACACAGCTTTTTTACCATACGCCAAATTAAATTCTTCCTTCATTCCTGAAAAAAACTACGGGTCAATTTACTTTGTATACCCGCGAGGTACTAAAGCGATAGAGACGTGTATATACAAAAAAAGACGGGGCAGCTGGCGCTGTCCCGTCT
>ERZ860264.1827-NODE-1827-length-13277-cov-2.472773_pt1 | contig 13277 bp, 9 predicted proteins | sample MGYA00509980_ERZ860264 | MGnify/ENA primary metagenome ERZ860264 (study PRJEB30046, sample SAMN00715212) | human gut metagenome | study: EMG produced TPA metagenomics assembly of the A metagenome-wide association study of gut microbiota in type 2... | reverse complement strand
CATCAGCTTTCCTATGTGACCCACTCCGGCGAGGGCGAGGGGCTGCTGTTCTACGGCAACACGATCCTGCCCTTCATTGACCACTTCCCGAAGGACACCGAGCTGTACCGCGTCATGACCACCAAACCGCAAGAGGTGGCGTCGGCATGAAAAGAGAACCGCGTTTGCAGTTTTCCGACGCCGATCTTGCCGAGCCGAAGCTGGAAAAGCCCATCAAGCGGGTGAAAAAAGCGGAGGCCAAGGCGGATAAGGCGCAGGCGAAAATCCCCAAGAAAACCGTGATCAAAAAGGAGCGCAGCTTTGATCCTGCCACCGGCAAGGTCAAAACGCAGCTCCGTTTTGAGGAAGTGGATAAGAAAAAGCCGCCCTCAAAGCTGACCCATGCCGTGCAGGATGCCCCCGCCAACTTTGTTCTCTCTCAGGTTCACCGGGAGGTGCGGCAGAGCGAGGATGACAATGTAGGCGTAGAGGCCGCGCACAAGGTAGAGCAAGCCGTGGAGAGCGGCGGGCGGCTGGTGCAGTCTGCCCACCGCGCCCATCAGCTCAAGCCTTATCGTGCTGCCATCCGTGCAGAGAAAAAGCTGGAACGAGCCAATCTTGACGCGCTCCAGAAGAAAGCAGAGATCGACAGCCCCACTAGCAATCCCGTTTCCAAATGGCAGCAGAAGCAGGCCATCAAGAAGCAGTATGCCGCTGCCAAGCACAATCAGGCGGCGCAGACTACGGCAAAGGCGGCAGAGAATACCGCCAAGGCCGCGAAAAAAGCCGCTGAAAAGGCTGAGAAAGCGGGCAAATATGTGTGGGAACACCGGCGCGGCTTTGCCATTGCCGCCGCAATTCTGCTGATGCTGGCATTTCTGCTCAACGGCCTGTCCTCCTGCTCGGTGATAATGGATGGCGTCGGCTCCGGGATCGCGGCCAGCACTTATCCATCGCAGGACGCCGATATGCTGGGCGCGGAAGCGCAGTATTGCGAAATGGAAGCAGAGCTTCAGCGCTACCTCGACACCTATGAAAGTACCCATGACTACGATGAGTACCACTTTGATCTGGACACCATCGAGCATGACCCCTATGTACTCATTTCCATGATTACGGCGCTGCATCAAGGGGAATGGACGCTGGATGAGGTGCAGGGTACGCTCCAGATGCTCTTTGACCGCCAGTACATTTTGACCGAGGATGTGGTGGTGGAAACCCGCTACCGCACAGAGACCGACACGTGGACGGACGCGGACGGCAACACCCATACGGACACCTATCAGGTGCCGTATGACTACTACATCTGCACGGTCACGCTGGAAAACTTCAATCTCTCTCATGTTCCCGTCTACATTATGAGCGAAGAACAGCTCGGAATGTACGCCACCTATATGGCCACCCTCGGCAACCGTCCCGACCTGTTCCCCGGTTCAGGCTACATCGGCAAGTATGTGGAGGGCAGCTATACCGACTACGACATTCCCCCGGAGGCGCTGGACGATGAGGTATTTGCCGCCATCATCAAGGAAGCGGAAAAGTATCTCGGCTACCCCTACGTTTGGGGCGGCAGCAGTCCCTCCACCTCGTTTGACTGTTCGGGCTTCGTCAGTTGGGTCATCAATCATTCCGGTTGGGATGTGGGCAGACTGGGCGCGCAGGGACTTTGCAATATCTGTACGCCTGTATCCTCTGCTAACGTCAAGCCAGGCGATCTGGTGTTTTTCACCGGAACGTATGATACCCCTGGTGTCAGCCATGTGGGTATCTACGTCGGCAACAATATGATGATCCACTGTGGCGACCCGATCTCTTATGCGAACTTAAATTCAAACTATTGGCAGTCCCATTTCTACCGCTATGGGCGCTTGCCGTAAAGGAGAGCGAACGATATGAACCCGAAAATTATGAAGCTCCGTGGGGAGCTGGAGAAGAACAAAGGCAAAATCTCTGATCTGCAAGGCCGCAACCGCGAGCTGGAAAAGCAGATTCGTGAGTTGGAGGACACCGACATCATCGGCATGGTGCGCGAGAACGGCATGACGATGGAGCAGTTTGCCGAGCTGTTCCGCCGTATGCAGGCCGCGCCTGCACCGGCCACTTCGGAAAAGGAGGCGTTGAACCATGACTAAGAACACACCACGCATTTTTATCAGTCTGCTGCTGATGCTCCTGTGCATCGGGATTCTCCCCGTTTCCGCCTTTGCCAGCGGCGGTGATTATCCTGATGATGCGCTGCCTGCCGCCGAAAGCAGCGCCGCAGACGCACAGGAAACAAAACAGATCGGCACGGTCACGACCAACGGCGGCAACCTGAACGTCCGCACCGGCGCGGGACTGGACAACACCGCGTTTACGCAGCTCCCCAACGGCACGGTGGTCGATGTGATTGGCAGGGACGGCGATTGGGTAAAAATCCTGCTACCCGCCCGTGCGGGCTATGTGTACGGCAGCTATCTGACCGTCACCGACGCCGCCGACAGTACCGTGAGCATCGGCGGCATTACGCTTCCGTTTGATGAAAAAGAGCTGGCCGACCTCTGGCAGCTCCTTGTCGGCAGCATGACGGGCGGCAGCGACGCGCTGACACCGGACGGCAATCTGACACTGATCGACGATATTGGCACTAGTACCAAGGCTGGAAAACAGTTCATTACGCTGGAAAGCAAGAACGGCAATACATTTTACCTGATTATTGACCGTGACGATGAGGGCGAAGAAACCGTCCACTTCTTAAATCAGGTGGATGAGGCTGACCTGATGGCGCTGACCGGCGAGGAAGAAACGCCCGCCACTTGCTCCTGCACCACAAAATGCGTGGCCGGTACGGTCAATACATCCTGCCCCGTCTGTGCGGTCAACATGACCGAGTGCGTGGGCAAGGAGGCAAAGCCCGAAGTCCCCACCGAGCCGACCGAACCCGCCGCCGAGGAACCGGAGGAAAAGAGCGGTGTGGGCGGCATCCTTGTCGTTCTGCTGATCGTCGCGCTGGGCGGCGGTGTCGCGTTCTACATTTTCAAGCAGAAAAAGGCCAAGCCGCAGACTAAGGGCAGCGCCGATCTGGACGATTATGACTACGGCGAGGACGAATACGAGTTTGAGCCGTATGAGGACGAACCGGAACAGGATACTACGGAGGATACGAACGCATGAGATATTTCACCAATAATCCGCTGGAACGCCTGATGATGCAGAAACCGAAAGCAGCGCGGGAGGATAGCCCTCCCGCCGCTGCCAAGGAACACTTCTGCTATGGCTGTAAGCGCTTCGGGCAGAACTGCATCCGCCCCTGCTACCGTGATGTAAAGAGAATGGAGGCTGCACCATGCGTCTTGTGATCGCCGAAAAGCCCTCCGTGGCACAGAGCATCGCCGCCGTGCTGGGTGCGAAGTCACGTCATGACGGTTATCTGGAAGGCGGTGGTTACATCGTGTCGTGGTGCTTCGGGCATCTGGCAGAACTGGCCGACGCCGCCGTTTACAATGCCAATGATGCCAAATGGACGCTGGCGGCGCTGCCCATCATTCCCGCCCCGTTCCGCTTCATCATCCGCTCCGACAAGCAGAACCAGTTTGACATTCTGCGGGAGCTGATGCGCCGGGAGGATATGACTGAGGTGGTCAACGCCTGCGACGCTGGACGCGAGGGTGAGCTGATCTTCCGCACGGTTTACTGCCTTGCGGGATGCTCCAAGCCTATCCTGCGGCTTTGGATTTCCTCCATGGAGGATGATGCCATCCGCAGCGGCTTCCAGCAGCTTAAGTCTGGGCGCGAGTATGACGGCCTGCATCAATCCGCCCTGTGCCGCGCCAAGGCCGATTGGCTGGTGGGCATCAACGCCACGCGGTATTTCTCCCTGACGTATGGCCGCACGTTGAACATTGGGCGCGTCATGTCTCCCACGCTGGCTTTGCTGGTACAGCGCGAGGCGGAGATCTCCGCGTTTGTGGCAGAGCCGTTCTACACCGTTCAGCTTGATTGCGGCTTTCCCACCACGACAGACAGAATGAAGGACAGAAAGGATGCCGACGCCATCGCCAACGCCTGCAAGGGCAAGGCAGTAACCGTCAAAAGCGTGGAGCGCAAGGAAAAGTCTGAGAAAGCGCCCGCGCTCTACGATTTGACCTCCCTCCAGCGCGACGCCAACCGCGTTCTCGGCTACACCTCTCAGCAGACCCTCGACTATCTCCAAGCGCTCTATGAAAAGAAGCTCTGTACCTACCCGCGCACCGACAGCCGCTATCTGACCGACGATATGGAGGGCAGCGTCCCCGGCCTTGTCGCCGCCGCTGCCGCTGTCTGCGGCATGGAGAAGCCGCCGACCATCTGCGCCAAACAGGTATGCAGCAGCAAAAAAGTTACCGATCACCACGCCATTGTCCCCACCATCAGCGCAGAAAAGGTAGATATGGTCTCTCTGCCGCTGGGCGAACGAGAGGTGCTGAAGCTGGCGGCAAAGGGCTTGCTTAGAGCGGTGGATGAACCCCACCGTTACGCGGAAACGGTCATTACGGTGGACTGTGCCGGTCAGAGCTTCACCGCCAAGGGCAAAACCGTTCTTGCTCCCGGCTGGAAGCGCTATGAGCAGGAACAGACGGAGGCAGCGCCCGCGCTGCCGGTGGTGACGGAGCAACAGACGCTTCCCGTATCTGCCGCATCGGTCAAGACCGGAAAAACCACGCCGCCCAAGCATTTCACCGAGGATACGCTGCTGGCTGCGATGGAGAACGCGGGCAAGGAGGATATGCCAGATGATGCCGAGCGCAAGGGCATTGGCACCCCGGCGACCCGTTCCGGTATCATTGAAAAGCTGGTGTCCTCCGGTTTTGTGGAGCGCAGGAAGTCCAAGAAGATCACAAATCTGCTGCCCACCTCCACCGGCACGGCGCTTATCACCGTTCTGCCTGAACAGCTCCAGTCTCCACAGCTCACCGCTGAATGGGAACACCGCCTGAAAGAGATCGAGCGCGGCGAAATCGCCTCGGCCAGTTTTATGGACGGGATCGCCGCCATGCTGAATGAGCTGGTGCAGACCTACAAACCCATCCCCGGTGCGGAAGTCCTGTTCCCCTCCGGGCGCGAGGTGGTCGGCAAGTGTCCCCGCTGCGGAGCCGAGGTGACGGAATCACAGAAAGGCTTTTTCTGCGAGAACCGTGCCTGTTCCTTTGTTCTCTGGAAAAACAGCCGCTTTTTCACCGCCAAGAAAAAGGTGTTGACAAAATCCCTTGCCGCTGCGCTTTTGAAAAATGGCCGCGCCCCGCTGAAAGGCTGCTACTCGGAAAAGACCGGAAAAACCTACGATGCCGTCGTTCTTTTGGAGGACGATGGGCAGCGCACGGGCTATAAGCTGGTGTTCGACAATGGCTGATGCACCGCGTATGGATCACAAGCAGCTCCGCCGCTCCAAAAAGCTCATTCGGAAGCTCTGCTGTAATTACGATCACGGCAACTGCCTCGCGCTGGATGATGGAGAGCCTTGCGTCTGCGTACAGGGTATTTCCTACTCGCTGCTGTGCAACTGGTTCCGAAACGCGGTACTTCCCACCGACCATGAGCTGCTGGCCGACGTGATGCGGGAAAGGCCGGGAAAGCGCTGCGCCGTCTGCGGTAAGCCGGTCTATTCTTCCTCCAATCGCGCCAAATATTGCCCCGCCTGCGCCAAGCAGGAACGCCGAAAGCAGGACGCCAAACGAAAGCGTGAACAATACTGGAACCTCCGCAAATAGAGGGCGTAAAAACTCCATGCTGCAAGGCTTTTTCCATGCGGAATCCCAAGGGGCTGAGTCATTCTATCCGCAAGCCCGAAAACAACGTCTATATGCGGAGAATCGCCCCTGTGCAGAATGTGTTTTCTTCTGCGCAGGGGCGCTATTTTTTCTGAAAGGAGATCATCATGGCTGAAAAGCAAACCAACAAAGACCGGATGCGGGAGATCGTTGACAGCATCGAAAATGGCATCAAGGAGCTGTTCGAGAGCGATAAGTACCGGAAGTACCTTGCCACCATGAGCCGCTTTCACCGCTACTCGGTCAACAACACCATGCTCATCTATATGCAGCGCCCCGACGCCACCCATGTGGCAGGCTTCAACAAGTGGCGCGATCAGTTCGGCAGGAACGTCCTGAAAGGCGAAAAAGGTATCCGCATCATCGCTCCCACTCCCTATAAGAAAAAGATCGAGGAAATCAAGACAGACCCCGAAACCAACGCGCCGATACTGGATGCAGACGGCAAGGCCATCATTGAGGAAAAGGAAATCCGTATTCCTATGTTCAAGGTGGTGTCCGTCTTTGATGTGTCACAGACTGCGGGAAAGCCGTTGCCCCAGCTTGCCGCCGATCTGAGCGGCAATGTGCAGCAGTATGAGGTTTTCATGGAGGCGCTGCGCCGTGCTTCTCCCGTTCCGATGGAGATAAAGCCCGTTGCGCGGGATACGGACGGCTTTTTCAGCATTAAGGCGCAGAGCATCACCATCCGCGCCGGTATGAGTGAGGTGCAGACGGTATGCGCCGCCGTCCATGAGATTGCCCACGCCAAGCTCCACGACTACGAACACATGACGGAGCTTGCGGACGATGGTGAGACGATCCTTGTCCCCGGCGAAAAGAGCCGCAACACCGAGGAGGTCGAGGCCGAAAGCATCTCCTATGCGGTCTGCCAGTATTACGGTATTGAAACGGGAGAAAACAGCTTCGGCTATATCGCCACATGGTCAAAGGGCAAGGAGCTGAAAGAACTTCGCGCCAGTCTGGAAACCATCAACAAGACTGCCTCCGAGCTGATTACGGACATTGACCGGCACTTTGCGGAGATTTGCAAGGAGCGCGGCATCAATCGTGAAGAAGTGAGCACCACACAAACAGACGAAGCGCTTTATCTTGTGGATGGCTCGGTATATCTCCATGTGCAGCATACAGACGGCGGTTGGGACTATTCGCTCTACGACAAGGAAAGCAAAAAGCTGCTGGATGGAGGTGTTATTGACAGCAGCGCCATTGAAGATTCGCCGGTTGCATCTGTTGCCGGGGCTGTCCGAACGGAGGTATTTGCCATTCAGGGCATGACACCAACCAAGGTGACATTTGCAGATATGAAAATTCTGGAGGACTTGCAGGAGGCGCAGATTACGCCGCCCTTGGACAGCGAACAGATCACCGGCGCAGTCGCTGTTCCCACCGATGCGGCAGATAATATGCTCCCGGAGCTGGAACAGGCCGTCCCGATGCCTGACCCCACGCTGACGGTGGACGATATGCGCAGCTATGGGTATCTGGATAGTGATATGCTCCCGCTTTCCAAGGATCGGGCGGTGGAGCTGCTGGAGCATGACATCACGGTTTATATGCTCTATCCCGACAACGCCGAGGAAATGGTCTTTGAAGCCGAGGACATCATCAAGCACGACGGAATGTTCGGCGTCACAAGACCGGATTGGGATGCGGTCAAGGGCCATATTCCTCCCCGCGATGTGGAGCAGCGTTTTTTGAACAGTCCCACCGATTCTATGGCGATCTACCAACTGCGCCGGGATGCGCCGGTGGAGCTGCGTTTTGCCAACCTCGGCAGTCTGGCCGCGCCGCCTGACCCGGCCAACTATGAAGCCGTCTATACCCGTGAGGTGTACCCGGACGATGATACCGGCAGAATCCTTGAAAACTTCTACTACATTTTCAACGACGAGCGCCCCGGCGATTTTGTGGCACACAGCCTCTCCGTCAGCGACATCGTTGCGCTGAAACAGGACGGCAAGGTATCCTATCACTACTGTGACAGCATGGGATTTCAGGAGCTGCCCGCCTTTCAGAAACCGGAAAATTATCTGAAAGCCACCGAGATGTCGATGGAAGATGATTACGGCATGATCGACGGCATTATCAACAACGGCCCCAAACAGCCGACCGTCGCCGACCTTGAAGCACAGGTCAAGGCCGGTATATCCATCTCCTTGATGGATTTGGCAGAGGCGGCACACCGGGAAAAGAAGAAATCTGTGCTGGAGCAGCTCAAAAGCCAACCGGCCCAAGAACGTCCACACAAAACAGCGCCCAAAAAGAGCGCAGAAAAGGAGCTTTGATATGAACATCACCTTTGAAGAACGCCAGCTTATGAGCCTCTACAATACCGGCACCCGCACGGGCTTGATCGCGGCGCTGGAGGAAATGCGCGGCTACCTCGCTGCGGATGAAACGGAGCTGCGGGAGCTAACGGACAGCGCCATCGCAAAGCTGCGCAGGATGAGCGACGCGGAATATGACGCGCTTGACCTGTTCCCTGATTTTGAAAAGGAGGATATGGATGCCGAGTAAAGTACAGCTCTATGCGCAGATGGCAGACCGCACGGCGGAGCAGATCACGGGAAGCTACCAGAAGTGGACGGCATTTCTGACCACCGCCGCAAGGCTGTATAAGTACCCCTACAACGAACAGCTCATGATCTTCGCCCAGCGCCCGGAAGCCACGGCCTGCGCGGAATACGACCTCTGGAATAAGCAGATGCGCCGCTATGTGCGGCGAGGCAGCAAGGGCATCGCCCTTGTGGATACCAGCAGCGACCAACCCAAACTCCGATATGTATTCGATGTTTCCGATACCAGCGGCGGCGAGAACTCTCGCCGCCCTTATCTTTGGGAATACCGGCAGGAGCATCGTGAGGTGGTATCTGCGGCGCTGGAGCAGCGCTTCGACGTTTCCGGTGAAAGCGGGCTTGCCGATCAGTTGGAGCGTGTGGCGGCGCAGCTTGTAGATGAATACTGGCACGACAACCGGCGCGATATTGTCGGCATCGTTGACGGTTCCTTTCTGGAAGGTTATGATGATTTCAACATCGGAGCCGCTTTTCGGAACGCCGCCGTTGTCAGCACCACCTATGCGTTGCTGTCCCGCTGCGGGATGCAGCCGGGAGATTACTTCGAGCATGAGGATTTTCTGAATGTCTTTGATTTCAACACCCCGCAGACCGTCGCCGCTCTTGGAACGGCCATCAGCCAGTCCAGCGAGCTGGTGCTGCGGAAGATCGAAATCACCATCAAGAATTACGAGCGCGAGAAACTCGCGGAAAGGAGCGAAAGCCATGAGCGAACTGACCTACACCCGCAGCGGGGATTATCTGATTCCCGACCTGAGCCTGACCGAGCAGCCGCAAGCCCCGCTGGGCAAGTACGGCAGGATGCGGAAGGATTACTTGAAGGAGCATCGTCCGGTGCTGTGGAACAGCCTGCTGCTGTCCGAGAAGCTGTACCCCCATCTGCGGGAGATCGACGAGGCGGCGGACAACCGGCTGGAACAGATGATGCCGGAGCTGATGAAGTCGGCGGGCGTGACGGAATCGCTGAAAGCCAGCGACCCGATGAAGTGGGTAGGGCTGATGAACATGCTGAAAGCGCAGGCCGAGGAAACGATCCTCACGGAACTGGTGTTCAGCTAAATATGTTCGATGCCCCTGCTGGGGCGCAGATGTCCTTCTTCCCCTCAGAGGCAGAACAAATTCAATCCATCGCAGAAGCGGAGAGTGTAACACCCTCCGCTTTTTCTATGTTCATTTCTCAGGATGATATTGACCACATCCTGCGCACGGGCGGTAATGCGGATGCAGCGCGGATGAAAATTGCTGCGGAATTCTCCAAGCAAAAGCCTTTAGAGGATCGCGCGGTATTTCTCAAAAAGCTCTACTACGGCGGCAACGGCCTGATTACGGATAACGGCAGGTTTTCCGCATGGTACGGGGACGATGGTATCCATATTGCAACCGGAGATACCTCTCGCTATCTTCGTTCTGCCCAAGTGATAGGCTGGGCAGATGCGGCGGAGCATATTGAGGAACTTCTGGACGGCGGCGCATTTGCCACCAATCTTGAGGTCACGGAAGCCCCGCGCTATGAGCGGCTGGGTATTGCTGTGGATGTCTGGAACCTTTATCACGATTTCTCGGATGAAGCAAAGTCGCTGGGGTATCTGTCCTGCTTGGGTAATATCCATAGCACCAGCTTTCCAGAGGAAACGGAGCGTCTGACGGACGATCTGCTGAATCCGGCGTTCCGGGATAGGCTCCTGTCAGAATACAAGGTATTCATGGACGCCTACCGCGAAAACCGTGCGCTGCTGCGCTTCCATTACCACCGGCCGCAGGCACTTCTCACACGTTTGGAAGATCTGTCATTGCCGCGCAAAGAATATCACTCCGATATGGCGGCTGTTCCGAAGACGGGCCGGTTTATCACCGAAGATGAAATTGCGGCTTCTCTTGCAAACGGGAGCAGCTTTGAGGGTGGAAAGGCCCGCATCTATGCGTTTTTCCAGACTTCGCACACTCCCAAGGAGAATGCCGATTTTCTGAAAAAGGAGTACGGCATCGGCGGGCATACCCATGCCGTATCCAGAGAAAGCGGCAGCTATGAAGATCACGGCAGCAAAGGCATTGTGCTGAAAAAGAACGGCTGTGCAGACATTCAGATGAATTGGAACAAGGTCGCTTCGCGCATCTCGGAGCTGGTTCGGTTGAACCGCTACCTTACGCCGGATGAGCAGGCAGCCTATGACAAGGAAATGGCGCAGGACGCCATGCGGAACGCGGTTTATAACGACTATAACGACGTAAAGGCGGCGCACCCCGATGAAATTGTGCTGTATCAGGTTGGGGACTTCTTCGAGCTGTATGGCGAGGATGCGCGGGCAGTTGCAGATGATCTCAGCCTTGAGCTGACGCGCCGCAATTTGGAGGGAGTAGGCCGTGTTACCATGTGCGGCTTCCCTGCAAAGGATTTGGAGAAATACGTTGAAAAGCTGCGGGAAAAGCATGATGTAACAATTTCGCGCATTGGCGATTCCGGCCATGAACACACGGCATATACGCTTCCGTCCATCGACCACGAGGCAGAACAGGCCATCAATGCTTATGAAGCAGAGTTCGGCGCGGACGGCACGAGGGTGTTCCGCGATCCTGCCGCCGACGCGCCGCAGCCCACGGTACGGGAGCTGTTTGACGGGTACAAGCTGACCGTTGGCAACGCGCTTTCCAAAGATACGGCTTTTGTCAATGCCTGCCGCAATTCAGACCGCCAGAACGCTTATCTGGAGGGCGCGGACGCTATCCGTCGTATTGTCACGGCATCTGATGATCTCCAGCTTGTCCGCCTGTACTTTGATATGCCCGCGTTCCATAACCGGCTGCATCAGGAGCTTTTGGAGGAACTGTATCCCACGCTGGCAGCGACGGTCGCACCATCTCCCTATCAGATTACACAGGAGGACATTGACAACGCGCTTCTGGAGTGGCACGACAACCTAAAGGGCAAGCAGGAAGTCGCACTATATATGCAGGCGCATGGGCGAGAACGCAGCACCGCCGCATGGCTGGCTGCAAAATATGGCTGGGAAGATAGCAAAACTCCCATGTATATCCATGTAGGAAACGCCGAGCCGGTGACGCTCACATGGGCGCAGGTACAGCGGCGGTTGGCACAGCTCATCCGCGAGAATAAATTTTATGATGAGAATGAGCGACTGCGGTTATTTTCACCTGACCGATACTCCATTCGTCTGCATCCCGGCGAGGGCGGAATTACCGGCATTTGGGATGAGGTGTTGGAACGGTTCTGCGGAGATGGGGAACAAACGCTCCGCTTTGCAGAACAGAATAACGCCATTGCTTACTTGGATGGCATCAAACGGGATATGGGAATTGAGCTATCCCCTCCGGCGTTTACAACACCGCTTGGTTATACTTATCATATTGGAGATCGCATTTCATCCATAGAGTTAGACCACATAGCAACAGTCGGCGTTATCGCGCGTGTAGATGAAGATCACGTCTGGCACACGTTACCGAACGTACCCGGACAGGAACCTGTCAGCATCGACCGCAATTCCTTTGAACGCTACCTCGACACCAGATATTTCGAGGTTTCTGAACCGGAGCCGCAGCGCGTCATTGCGGCGCAGCACACAGAACAGCCAACCCCGGAGACGCCGCAAGCGGTTCAAAACCTTATGGGGCAGCGCGTGGAAATTGATGGTAAGCTCTATAATGTTGATTCCGCAGATGAAACTGTCGCGCATCTCAGCGTCGTTTCATCCTCCAGCGAGAGCAATCACGATCCGGAACACAGAACCGAACCGGTTTCTGCTGTCCTCACACGAATTGCAGATCAGGGTCGTGAGCTTGCGCCGAATATTTCGGCATATCAGGCGCTTCATGCAGAGCATCCCGAAAAGCTCATCGGTGTCCGTGTCGGAGAACGGCTGATTTTTTATGGCGCGGATGCAGAACGAGCCGCCAGCGCTTTGAATCGCCGCCTGCTGCAACGCGATATTCCCGGTATGGGCGAAACCGCTGTGACCGGCTATGATTTTGGACAATGGGCAAGCGCCGCAAAGCGTCTGCTGGAGCATGGACACAGCTTCGTGTTTGCGCAGCCAAATGAAACCGACGGCTATGATGTTATCAACGAGGCCGATGCCAAGGAGTATATCCCCATTGGCATGGAGCTGGAGATTGACGGACGGAAGTTTGTCATTGACAGCGTAAATTTCGGCACGGATGAAGTATCTCTGCGCGATGTGACTTTTCAAAACAGGCAGGGCTTTCCCATCTTCCGCGCTGAACACATTGCGTTTATACGCTCGTTTGTTGAAGAGCAGGAACGGGAGCAGCCGCAGCCTGTCACCAAACCCGTCGCGTTCTATCCTGCCGAGAAAACGCACTTGCCCTACGACATAGAAATCCAAACGCTGCACATTCCGGAACCGGAGCATGACCCGCCCTCTGCGGAACCCGCCGAGCCTGAACCGCCCGCCATGAGCGAGGAAGAAGCTCTGATTCTGGAGCAGGAAGGGCGCGCGGCACTTTCGGAAATGGGCGAGTTCGTGCCTGATTTTGATGATGCCATCTCTCAGGCCGAGATCGACGAGCCTCCCGCACACCGTCCTGCGGTATCTATCCCCGTTGACGGCGAGTGGCAGGGCTTTCCCAGCGTTGCCGCTGCGGAGCAGGCCGCTTACGCTGACTTCAAGGCGGCAAGCCACCGCGACGCGCAGAATTTCCACATCACCGATGATGCCCTCGGCGTCGGCGGCGCAAAAGCAAAGTTTCGGGCAAATATGGCGGCTATCCAACTCCTGCAAGAGCTGGAGTTTGAGGGCTTACAGGCCAGCCCGGAGCAGCAGGAAATCCTCTCTCGCTATGTGGGCTGGGGCGGTCTTGCGGATGCCTTCGACGAGAATAAGCCAAACTGGTCGGACGAGTTTGCAGAGCTGTACGCCACACTTTCCCCGGAGGAATACGCTGCCGCCCGGGCGTCCAC
>ERZ860264.1826-NODE-1826-length-13278-cov-3.460486_pt1 | contig 13278 bp, 11 predicted proteins | sample MGYA00509980_ERZ860264 | MGnify/ENA primary metagenome ERZ860264 (study PRJEB30046, sample SAMN00715212) | human gut metagenome | study: EMG produced TPA metagenomics assembly of the A metagenome-wide association study of gut microbiota in type 2... | reverse complement strand
ACATCAATAACACGATATTCGTCAATACGCTATCGCGGACGGTTATACAAACAATACATTGTCGGGCAATACGACTGCGGCGCGACCTCCCTGTCGGAGCATCAGCATCATGTGTTGAAGGAAGTTAAGCTGATTGTTCTTGGTGTCGATGTAGAAGTCGGGACGATTGATTTCCACCGACCCGGCGGCACGGGTACCGAAAGGCGGATTTGCGAGGATTACATCGGGATTAATTGCCGATTCCTTTTCGAGAGAGTCTTCACACACAATCGGACTTCGCTCGGTTCCTACACCGTGTAGATAGAGGTTCATCGATGCAAGAGTGACAACAAGTGGAGTATTGTCGCTACCATGCAATGCCTTGTCACGCAGAAAATCGCGCTTGGTTTTGTCCTGACTTTGAAGCTTCATGAAATCGTAAGCTGCCAAGAGGAAACCACCGGTGCCGCAGGCAGGATCGCAGACTGTCTCTCCGATTTTGGGGCTGATGCAATCGACCATCACCTTGATGAGCGGGCGGGGTGTGAAATATTGGCCGGCACCGCTTTTCTTATCCTGACCGTTCTTCTCCAATATTCCTTCATATATGGCACCCTTGACATCCACATCCATACCGAGCCAGTCTTCCTCGTCAATCATTGTGATGACTTTTTTCAGATAGACCGGCTGCTCGATTTTGTTAACCGCCTTGGTATATATGGTGCCTATTAACCCCTCCTCCTGACTCAACCGTTTTAGAACCTCCTCATAGTGATCAAGAAGATCCATGCCGTCGAGTTCACGTAGCGAGTTCCAAGTGCATCCGTCGGGAATGGCCGATTCCTCCTCAAAAAGTTCTACATTCTCCTCGTCCATCTTTAGAAACAGGAGATACGTGAGTTGTGTGATATAATCAGTGAATCCCACACCGACTCCAGCGAGAACGGTGGCCATATTCCATACTTTCTTGATAAGCGATTGCTCGGATGTAGCGTTCTTTGCCATTTGTTTTATGCTGCTGTTTTTCTGAATACTATGAAACTGAAGAGAGAGTCGAGGGCTGCATTTGCGTTCTGCTTATTGCCGAATGCCTTTATAAGCTGCGCCGCGCGTGTTTTATCATCCTCTTTGATATCGTCGATTGAACAAGCCCCATTCGATGCGATATAATCCACTACCAGACTGATAATCTCACGCTGTTTGGGCGTAAGCTCTCGCTGATTCTGACCCATCCAGAGGTTGAAATACTGACGGGCTGTACCTACAACGCTTTCGAGGCGCTCAATCTGTCGGAATGCGAAACGTACCAGCTGTATAATGTTTGTAAGGGCTTCTCGTTCCGACCTATTGGTATAACGTTTCACCTTGTCGGGTTTGAGCACGGCGTATGAGTTCCACAATGCTCCAGCGCGGAAACTGCTGTTGGCCTGTTCCATTTGCCGCTTCAAATCCTGAAGCATGGCGAATGTAATCGGTGTGCTCTCGTTATTGTAGATTATGCGCAACGCCTCTATCTCGTCTGCATGGGTACGACAATACTCCTCGAACGCCTGTGTAGTGGTGCTGGCATCTTCGAGGGAAAAACCTTTCGATATTAGATTGTCTTCTCCGGGTTGCAGAGTCTTTATGAATCCGGCTGCAAGAATAAGAATCCATTCGCGAGCCTTTGGATTCATTGAAAGCGGACTTACAAGCTCTTTGCGTTCAAGGTTGGGCTGATTGACATCAATAAACGGAGGTAGAGTCTGATTTTTAAGAGCCTGATAAATCAGGTTGGCAAGATCACGCATATCCATACCGTGAGAGCGGTCGATAAACTCTTTTCGTTGTTCCTTGTCAGCCTTGTTATAAAGGCGTGCCAAGATACCGGCCAGTCTGTTGAGATGTTCGTCAGGGATAAAGCCGTGAGTAATATCTTCAAGAAGCTTCCTGAGGGTTATATGTTGTGCGGGAGGATACTCGTGAGACGGGATGCCTTTCATGCTTTCAACCACACCAACGCAATCAACAAGATAAAAACAGTCCTTTGTATCGGCGTTAGGGGTGACATTGCGGAGTGCTTCGTCACCGATTGTCCTAACGCCTCTACCTTTCATCTGTATATAGAGGGGAAGAGAGGAAACATCTCGCATGAACATCACCACTTCGAGCGGCTTCACATCTGTGCCTGTGGCTACAAGAGTGCAGGTGACGGCTATACGGAAATCCTTGTCAGTGCGGAAATCCTTTATGAGTTTATTGCTGTCGCCGCATGAATACGTGATTTTCTGCACGAATTTGTCATCATCGCGACCGAAAACCTCGTTGGCTATCTTGACGATATTGGTGGCGTGCACCTCGTTGAGCGCGAAAATCAAGGTTTTCGGAATATAGTCCATCTTAGGCTCACGCTCGGTGAACATATCCGTATAAATGCTGTCGCGAAATGTCTCAAGTACAAGTTTTATCTGTGCAGGATTTATTATACTGCGATTAAGTTCCTCCCGTGTGTATGTCGATGTCTCTTTGTTTTCGATGATCTCGACCGAGCCGGTATATCTTGTTTCTTTTCGAAGTTTATCACCTTTTCTGATTGCTCCTCCGTTGGTAGTTACCTCAGTCTTTATACTGTAAACGCGGTGCCCTACATTAACGCCGTCAAGTATACTCTGTTCAAGAGTGTAATTCACAACTACGTTGTTGTTGAAGAAAGCAAGCGTTTCCGGCACGGGGGTTGCCGTAAGTCCGACCAATCGTGCCGTATCAAAATAATCAAGGACCTTTTTCCAGTTGCCATATATCGAGCGGTGACACTCGTCGATTATTATCATATCGAAATAATCGTGGGGAAGCTTCGGATTGTCGGGCAACGTCAACTCGGCAGGACCATCAGGAGTGGATTCTTCATCGGAATCGTCTATGATTGGTTCTCCTTTCAGAAAGGCAAAAAGACGCTGAATGGTGGAGATGATTACATTACTGTCCGATGGAATCTCGTTATTCGTGAGACGGGAAACTCCATAGATGGTATTGAAGGCATCCCCGTTCTGAGTCAACCGGAATGTGCCGAACTCTCCTTCAGCCTGTTTGCCGAGATTGTTGCGGTCAACGAGAAAAAGTACCTTCTTCATGCCAACATGAGCGAGCATACGATATGCCGCCATACATGCTGTATATGTTTTGCCGGCTCCGGTGGCAAGTACCATCAGAACCTTTTTCTGACCTATTCGGAAACTGGCTTCAAGGTTGGTTATGGCTTCAAACTGACATTCACGGAGACCTTTCTTCGGGACACCTGGCAGTCCGGCAAAGGGATTGTCAATGCCGAGCATTCCGACAATTTTCTTCGGCGACGGCATCTTGACAAGTGAATAGTAATTGGATTCAGACTGACGCATGTCACGCATATAAAGTTCGCGTCCGTTGGAAGTCATGACAATCGGGAGGGGATTGGATATGACAGGATAACATGAAGGCACACTCCTGGCATAATCCTCAGCCTGCTCCCATACGCATTGGCTTGTCACATCCACTTCCTCGCGTTTCGCTTCAAGGACTCCTACGGCTTTGCCGTTTAGGAAGAGAAAATAATCAGTTTCTTTATTGCCTTTCAGCAAACCCTCACGTATAGCCACAGCTGTCATTCCGGCTGCGTATTCCTCGCGGTCGATGACATCCCAGCCGGCATCGGTAAACATCCGATCTATTTTATGTCTCGCTTTCTCTTCCGGTGTCATGTTCGCATAGTTTTATATTATCGGAACTTCAGGAACAAAAAAATAATCAGTCGGACTTTATTTCGCTTGCCATCTCTTTTTTGAAACGTAAATCGGTCAGACGTTCTCCTTTATATGTGAAGTATAATGGACCCTGATAAGCTCCGGAAGGGGTCTGCCTATCTTCCGGAAGGAAGGTACCTACAAACGGGGACAACTTATATATGCGTCCCTTATACTCTATGGAATCATCACTTGCCACTTTAACATGGATACCGGTGGGAATGAATACCAGCTCCTCACCGATTTTTATATCGACAAGACTGAATTTGAATCTTGGCTTCTTGGTAGATTTATGTTTGTCTGTTACTGTCGTATGAACTGGTTCATCGGAATGTCCTCCCTTTGCCTCTGTTGTTTCAGCGTCTGCCATAGAATACTGTCTTATGGGTTTGTTGTCCTCATATTCAGTAACAATGGCATCGTCGATAGTCTGTGCGATATCGCGGAAAATATCAAGGGCTATCTGAGGAGCGACATTAAAAAACTCGCGATTCTGTCGGATTCGCAAATCGGTAAGACGATCAATCGTTTTATGGACGAGTTTTTCTACCTTGTCATATTTTACGGTCTGTAACGTTGCGAATATCTCAAATGGCAACGGCACGGCAGTGTTGTCAAGTTCTTTTGAGCGAATGTTGACCGGTCGTGAACTTTTGCCAATTTTTACCCAATCTTCCCTAAAGCTTGGATTGGTGAGAATATAAACAAAACCGGATTCTTTCATAGTCTTCTGTCTTTAACTGAATTATGCTTCGCATCTAACTCAGGAGCCATCACCACCTCATTCGGATCGATCAATGTCTGTACGTCCTTTTAAGACAAACGGCAATGACAGGAAGCATCTGAGAAAGCCATAGATCTGTCTTATGTTGTTGTGGAGGAACAATTTTTTAGTCGATTCAGGTATTTTACCATTGCGCTCTGATTAACGAATAATGCAAATTTAGTGATTAATTCCGATATGACAATGAAATAAGCCGAGAAACATAAGCGCATAACAGACAGTATATAAATACCCTTCGGAGGCATCCGAAGGGTATTTATATGTATTTGTATATGAAGATTCATTTAATCTGCAATCACTTCTTCTATTACGGCGAGAGAATCAACGGCTAGTGAATCTTCAGCTTTCTCTAAACCAAATGTATCAATATAGTCTACCTGAACATTGTCTTTTGATGATCCATCGCGGGGTTTGCGTTCTACGCTTAGCTCCATAAAGCGAGGCTGATATGAACACATCACTGTTACCTCTCCTTTGTAATAAGCCAAAGCTACGGCCATGTCCTTATCGTTTTTGAACCAATTCGGCTTCCCTTCTACCGGTTTAAATCCCGCCTTCTGGATCTGAGTATCGAATGCCTTGGCAAGCGCTTCTTCGGAACCGGGTTGAAATTTTTTAAATGTATTGTTATGGGCAAATACACCTGAAAGGTTGGCATTGTAATTATATTCAGGCGAAGTCGGGAAACGATAGCCGTAAATGTATTCGTATCGTTGGGAAGAAAGAGTGTTGTCAAAGCCATACAGGAAAGAGAATGGATAGCCGTATTCACTTAATGAGGACGTGTCCATATCGGCATATTTGTAACCGCTAAGTTTGTCCTTAAAGTCGCGAAGCACCATTCCTTTGCGGGTTTTGAAGAATGTCGTGTCGGTTATGTTTGATATAATTTTACGAGCTTCTTTTTCTGCATTGAAGTAGTTGCTGTAAATAGCGGATCCGGTCATAAATGAAAGATTTGTATAGTTGTTCTGGCCGACTTCTTTTAAATCTTTATTCATGAAGTTAAAAGATTTACCCTCCCCGACAATGAGAACCTCTTTGTTAATATCCCCCAGTACCGTGTAATCAAAAGGTATTATGACATTGTCATCTTTATCCACAACGCCATACTTTTCTTGTTTTTTAGCAAGGTAGTATTTATCGTTTATTTGAGTCAGAGGGATAAGTTCATCATATTTGGCACGTATGACGATTTCGCCCTTCTCGTTTTTAAGGCCATATGCATCACCATCCATAAAAACGATAGCTCCATCATTGAAACCGAGCCAAGAGGGGAGATGTCCTTTCCATTTGCCAATAGAACTGAATCTTTTTCCGGCCTTATCCAATAAGACTACCTCGTCGTTTTCTTTCTGAACCGGAAGGTAACCATTATTGAAAGAACCAAAGTCTTTATATTCATTGGATGAGAATGAAAATAATTCTTTGCCTGCGGTATCAATAGCAAAATACTTATTTGTTGAATCATTTATTTCTTTTCCAACAATTGCAACGCCATCGGCAGAGAAATTAAATGCGCGGTCGTAAGAAGGTTTGATGACAATTTCACCTTTTTCATTGATATAGCCCTGTTTATTGTCATCATTTGATACTGTCGCATATCCGTTGGCAAAATCGCTGGCAGACACAATGGAATTGTCAAGATTTGCAACCACCTCGCATTTCCCATTGATAATGGAGATGCCTTTGCCTTTGAGTACGGCAAGAGCGACATCATTCTCATTGAAAGAGGAGGCATAAAGATAGCTTTCGCTATTTAATGGTTTGGTTACATTGTCCACAGTGAAGTAGTCATATAAGCCACTTTCGTTTTTAACACAGAATTTGTCGTTAACTATGACTGACGGTTGGCTTTTGAACTCGTCTTTATGGATTATTTCGCCGGTATTAACATCAACGATGCTCCACATATCGGAATCAACGAGTTTGGCGGCGACATAGCGGGTGTCGGCCTTGTCTGAATTGCCGCACGATGGTAGCGAGACCGCGCATATAATAAAAAGCGAGACCGCTAACAGGCAGGATTTTTTAAGTAGTTTAGTCATGGTTGGTTTTATTATTGGTTGAAAATTTATACAGGATTGAAAATTTTAAATTATTTCGCGAAGTATGTAGTTGTTATGTTGTTCTGTGGGAAATAAATATCTTTCTGTAAAGATCTACTCGATTAATAAATGACAGGGAATTTAATTCGGGTTTGTTCAATTCGTGTCAGTTAGGTTTATTCGGGTAAATCGTGGAGTTGCGAGGTAGGAAGTTCACATAGGTAAAAGCGAAAATAGCAAGTGACTGAGAATAATCACTTGCTATTTGTAATGGTGCCCAGAACAGGGGCATTAACTCTGAATCGAAATGAATAGTGCTCTTTTTTAAGTGAATGTCGATATTTGCGTAAAATGCTGTATTTCAACTGAATTAAACTAAATTGAATTGGTTCAAATTTCAATCAGACTCGAACTCGATTTGTTAAAATTCAACCTTCGCTGACAATTTGCTGACAAAAATTGTTGTATCTTTGTAGTGGCTTTAGAGCCTAAATATCAAGTAAGTAAACTAAGTTGAATTTAAACGAAACTCTCCAATGGCGACAATTAAACGCGCTTTATCGGCGAAGACAAATCCTTCGGGCAGGGCTGAAATCATGCTCCGAGTGTCCGTTTCCCATAGTGTATCACACCGTATCAAGAGCGGTCTCTTCATCAAGAAAGAGCTGTTCAAGGATAACAAATTCTCTAATCCGCGTGATCCGGAATTGAAGAAGGAAGTCCGCGATGTTCAGGATCGTCTTGATGAAATTGAGAAGTTCCTCATTCGTATCTGTGAGGACACCCCGCTTAATAAAGTGACGAAGGACTTTCTTCTCACTCAGCTGGACTTGTTCCTCAATCCCCCCGTAGAGGATACACCTATTGCTCCAGAAGTCACCTTCTTCGACATCTTCGAGGACTACATCACAAAGAAGAATATCTCGGAATGGAGAATCAAGCATCTGCGCGTTCTCAAACGTGCGTTGATGCGATATGAACTCTACGTCCGCGCCAACGGCAACCGTCGGTATAAAATCAAACTCGATGACTTCACTGTCGATGACGTGAACGACTTTGAGAATTTCCTCCGCAATGAACACAAGTTCTACAAGAAATATCCGAAGATTTATGAGGCTGTTCCGGCTGACACCCACTCCCAGCGTAAGAAGCCGAAACCCCATCCCAAGGGAGACAATACCATCGTCGGCCTCTTCGGATTGATGAGAGCGTTCTATCGCTGGTGCAGAGACCAGGAATTGACGACCAACGATCCGTTTGCCAAATATAACGGAACGACAACGGAAGTGTACGGCACTCCCTACTACATCTCTCTTGAAGAGCGCGACAAGATTGCCGACTATGACCTTTCGGCTAATCCATCACTGGAGGCTCAGCGCGACATCTTCATCTTTCAGTGTCTTATCGGTTGCCGTGTGTCCGACCTCATGGCTATGACTCCGGCAAGCATAATCAACGGAGCCATAGAATATATGCCACAAAAGACCAAAGGAGAACGTCCTCAGGTCGTCCGCGTTCCGCTCAATGCACGTGCGAAGGCTCTGGTAGATAAATATGCCGGGCGCGATGATTTGAAAGGGAAACTGTTCCCGTTCATCAGTTCGCAGAAATACAACGTGGCAATCAAGAAGTTTTTCACTGTATGTGGAGTGGACCGCATGGTGACAGTCCTCAACCCGACAACAGGCGCGGAGGAGAAACGCCCCCTCAACGAAATCGCAAGCAGCCACCTCGCCCGACGTACCTTTATCGGCAATCTCTACAAGAAAGTCAAAGACCCCAATCTTGTCGGCTCCCTCAGCGGTCATAAGGAAGGCAGCAAAGCCTTCGCCCGGTACCGCGACATCGACGAGGACATGAAGAAAGAACTTGTTGATCTACTTGATTAAACCATTGGGATTTACTGATAATCGAAGAAAAATGCGTAATTTTGTATTATGACACAGGATTTGACGCTCTCTCAGAATAAAGAGTACCGTAGCTGGGTTAAGGAACTCAAGCAACGGTACCTTTCCGCCCGTCTTAAAGCATCCGTAGATGCCAACCGCACATTGTTGGAATACTATTGGAGCGTGGGGCGCGATATAGAAGACAAACAGTATGCCAACACATACGGCTCCAGATTTTATGAGACATTGAGCCATGATATGAGGTCTGAAATGCCCGGAGAGAAAGGCTTTTCAGAAGGTAACATACGGTATATGTATCGCTTCTACAAGCTTTATTCTCAGCACATTGAAAATCTTCTACAGGGTGTAGAAGATTCTAATACTACGAATCTTCTACGAGGCGTAGAAGATTCCAACTATACAAAGCATCCGCATGATGCGGGCGATTTGCTTAAAGAGATATGCTCAATTCCGTGGTTTCATCAACAGCGTATCATAGACAAATGCAAAGGGGACGCGAAAAAGGCTCTCTTCTTTGTCCGCAAAGTCATTGAGAATAGCTGGGGACGTGATGTGTTGCTGAATTTCCTCGGAACTGACCTGTACGAGCGTCAGGCGAAAGCCCTCACCAATTTCAGCAAAACTCTTCCGGCACCACAAAGTGATCTTGCCCAGCAGACCACCAAAGATCCATACGTTTTCAACTTTCTGGCAATGACGGAGGACTATAACGAGTGGGAACTTGAAGACGCTCTTGTCTCCAACGTGACGAAATTCCTTGTGGAGTTGGGCACCGGATTCGCCTATATGGGTAGACAGTATCGACTACAGGTAGGAGAAAAAGAAATCTTCATCGACCTTCTGTTTTACAACACCCGCATACACGCCTATTGCTGCGTGGAATTGAAGACCGGCTCATTCGAGGCATCCCATCTCGGACAGTTAGGTCTGTATGTTACGGCGGTCAATCATCAGCTGAAGACTGAATACGACAATCCTACCATCGGATTGTTGATTTGCAAGGACAAAGACAATATCGAGGCTCAGTATTCATTGGAGGCATACAATCTTCCTCTTGGAATATCTCAGTATGAGTTGTCCAAACTCATTCCCAAAGAGATAAAGAGTTCTCTACCATCTATCGAGCAGATAGAATCAACACTGGAGCAATTATCGGAGAATGACGAGGTGTGATATTTTCCCCTCCAGCCTATATTTAAGAATTTGATAGTCCCGATTCATCACGAGTCGGGACTATAAGTATAAGTATGTGTCGTCTTCTAATTGAGAGAACAGATTTCCAGTCTATGCCTTTGGGATTAAAAATGGTGCTAAAATGGTGCTAAAACGGTGCTAAAAATGGTGCTAAAAATGGTGGTAAAGCATCCAACATAAGATATGCTGAGAAAAGCGAAAGTTGATGTCGGTAAAAATGTCGGTAAAGGTGTCGGTAAAATGTCGCTGAAAATGTCGCTAAAAAAGTTTCTTTGACTCAGATGAAGGTAAAATGAGGGTAGAAATGAGGGTAGAAATGAGGGTAGAACGAGAACTCAACTGTAAATCCAACAGTAAATTCAACAGTAAATACAGTTAAATCAATTACATTGCGAAAGCGGCAAGAGGCTGGGCTGTCTGCATTGTTTACGGCGGTTATGCCGTCAAAAGGTGACGGTGCAGGCACTGACACCTTTTGACCGCATCGCGCCTATGCTCAACTGCGGAAATATCATTCACGAGCGAGCTGAAAGGGTTTGTCGGCGAAGCCGGTGCGTTTCAGCAGTCCTCGGGTCTGTGGAGGCCATTATGGCTTTTGCTCCATCGCTTTCATCGGACATTTCCTCACACATTTGCCGCATTCGATGCAGAGGCTATAGTCTATCACCGGAAAACCGTCGGCATCCTGTAAAATGGCACCGACCGGACACATCTTAATCAGCGGACATACATGGTTGTGGGGGCATATACTTTTATTGACCTGTATCATAGTTCTATTTTTTTTATTTGCAAAGTTAAGTGTTATTCCACGTTCTACAAAATAGATTTTTTATATCTTTGCATCGAATTTATCGAACACAAATAGGACTATATGACACTCCAGCAAATGGAATACATTGTGGCGGTTGATAAATACCGCCATTTTGCAAAGGCGGCGGAATCGTGCGGCGTTTCGCAGTCCACCCTGTCTTCTCTCGTTCAAAAACTTGAGGCGGAACTTGATGTGACTATATTTGACCGCAATAGTCATCCGGTCAAGCCGACGGCTGTCGGCGAAGAAATCATCAGCCGTGTAAAACAAGTGCTGTTCAACGCCGCACAAGTCAAAGAACTGGTGGCCACACGAAAAGGAGAGTCCGTCGGAAACGTCTCGCTCGGGATTATTTCAACCGTTGCGCCGTATCTCTTGCCAAAGATGTTTAAATATATGTCGGTCAATCATCCCGACATACATCTGTATGTCGAGGAAGCGAGGGTTTCCACCCTTGTTTCAAAATTGGAGCGCGGGGAGATTGATATCGCGATTATGGCAACACCTGTCAGCAACAGCGAGCTGCTGGAGATTCCGATTTTCCGTGAACGGCTAATGGCTTACGTCTCCCCGGAATCGCCTATCCACAATGACGACGTCTTGCAAACAAACAGCCTTCCCGTTGACAGCGTCTGGGTGCTCCGCGAAGGCTATTGTCCCAATCGCGGCGTTTTCCATTTCTGCAACAATATCACGGGCAGACAAGCCATATATGAAGCTGGAAACGTGGAGACTCTCATAAAAATCGTGGATGAGAACGGCGGGTATGCAATCATCCCCGAGCTGCATGTGCCACTTCTCAGAAAATGCCAGCAAACAAACGTACGCATACTTGCAAACCCCGAACCGAGTCGAGAGATAGCTTTTGTTGTTCACCGCAATTTTGTGCGTGAACGACTGCTCAACATCTTTGTCGATTCAATTAAGACCATAATACCCGCGGATATGCTTTATCAACGAATCCAAAAGTTTCCGATAATCATCTAATCGAATTTGTCGATATTGTCATTTATTTTATCGTTTGCATCAATGGTGCAAATGGAGTAATTTTGCAGCATTAAAACACTATCGATAAATAAAAAACAATATGGCTAATAAGCAATTTTTCCGTTCACTGCCACGCAAAGGCTTCCCACTATACTGGATTCTGCTGGGATATCTTGTCGCAGGCTACTTTTGGCCGGCTATCGGATTCATTGCCATAATCTGTATGATAGCGCCTGTCGCTTTTGCTGTGCGCAAGGGTCGTTGGTGGTGCGGCAATGCCTGCCCGCGTGGTAACCTCTACGACAGGATTCTGACGAAATACTCGCCGCACAGACCTATCCCGGCGTTTGTGCGCACCCGAGGATTCCGTATCCTTATGGTGATGTTCATCTTCACCATGTTCGGCATACAGATGTACCGGGCATGGGGCGACTGGAACGACATGGGGCGTGTGTTCTGGACAATCATACTTATTACCACTATCGTAGGCGTGATCCTTTCGTTTATTTACGCTCCGCGCACATGGTGCTCGTTCTGTCCGATGGGAACGTTGTCATCTTGGGTGACTCCACGCAGCGGCAGACTTCCAGACAACTACAGCCGCATTATGGTGAGTGAAAAATGTACCACCAAATGCAAGCTCTGCTCTGCGGTATGTCCAATGCAGCTGAAGCCGTATGAGAGTCGGAATAACGCAGAAGGCTTCCTTCATCCCGATTGTATCAAATGCGGCAACTGCATCAAAGGATGCCCCTTGAAAGTCCCTGCAATGAAGCCATAACCGACAGCCAATAGCCTCCGTCCGAAAAAGAGCCGGCATTAAAGCCGGCCCTATTCGTATGTATACCACTTGTTGAAAAGGTTTGCTATCGCCGAAGATGCAGAATCTGCTTTTGAAACCGGCAAGAGGCTAGGCGGTCTACATTGTTGCGGCGATTATGCCGTCACAAGGTGACGGTGCGGGCACTGACACCTTTCGACCGCATCGCGCCTACGGACAACTGCGGAAATAACATTCGCGAGTGAGCCGAAAGCGCAAGTCGGCGAAGCCGGTGTGCGGTGCGAAGCATTCGGACTCACCGCAACACCGAGAACCGGCAACGCCTCCGAGGATTGGCAACGGCTTCGCTGATGCCACATCGGAGACTTATTGCCGTTCCTCCGTGTTCTTTATCGCTGTTGCCTGACAAGGACTTTTACGGCCGCCCGGTCACTTGCCGCTTGTTTCAGCAGTCCACGGGTCGAGACAGTGATAATCCGTCTTCCTGCGTTGTCGGCTTATCACAGACTCGCCCTGCCGGGACTGGTCAGCTCCATTTTTTTCAGTGCCTTATTGTTTTTCCAGATAAATCATATCTCGCAATGTCACCCCTTCCTCAATAATCGGAGCGGGGTAATTATCTGTGAAGAAATTTGGAATACGGTGAGAATATGAATAGCCGCAGGATTCATAGAATCTCAGTGTTGAAGGAGTTTCTCCAGTTCCAAGAATGAACCTTTTGTTTGAATGCTGTGATTCGACATATTCAAGCATCCGACGACCATATCCATGCCGTCTGTATTCATCATCGACGGCAAGATTTTTTATCTCAACAGTATTGGGGTCAAGATTTAAGGTTACGCAAACGGCTATCGGCTTACCATTAAATAAGCCGACATAAAGAGTTCCATTATCAAGATAACGGTCAATCATATTCTCTTGTTCATCAGCTAATAACAATAATGATATAAATTGCTTTTTATTTTCGTTCACTTCTCGGATTTTCATATCCATTACTCCGTCAAATTGGAATTGAACGTGCTCTGT
>ERZ860264.1821-NODE-1821-length-13308-cov-3.446767_pt1 | contig 13308 bp, 9 predicted proteins | sample MGYA00509980_ERZ860264 | MGnify/ENA primary metagenome ERZ860264 (study PRJEB30046, sample SAMN00715212) | human gut metagenome | study: EMG produced TPA metagenomics assembly of the A metagenome-wide association study of gut microbiota in type 2... | reverse complement strand
TTGTAGCCAATAATACTTCTCTTGCCAAGAGAAGGACACACAAATGTCAATGGAAATTGTTGTAATCAGATATAAAGAACAAATATGAAAGCTGTAATTTTCGCAGGAGGTTTTGGGTCAAGACTTAGCGAGGCGACGGTAAGCATACCGAAGCCGATGGTCGAGATTGGCGGTAAGCCGATACTGTGGCACATCATGAAGACATACTCACAATACGGTATCAATGACTTTATTATCTGCTGCGGTTATAAGCAGTCTATAATAAAGGAGTATTTCACGAATTACCGCTTTCACAACTGTGACATTGCGGTGGACATCTCCAGCGGAGAGACCCGGATTCTGGACAATCATTCGGAGCCGTGGAAGGTGACGCTGGTAGACACGGGGCTGACCACGATGACGGGCAGCCGGCTGAAGCGGGTTCAGAAATATGTGGGCGACGAGCCGTTCCTGCTCACATACGGCGACGGTGTCACTGACCTCGACATTGCCGACACCATCCGTGCACACAAGGCCAGCGGCAAGGCCATCTCGATGACCGTATATAAGCCTCAGGGAAAGTTCGGCTCGGTTCAGATTGACCACGCCACGGGTGAGGTCAAATCGTTCCTGGAGAAGCCGGACGGTGACGGCAACTGGATCAACATTGGATATTTTGTCTGCAATCCGGAAGTGTTCGACTATATTCCGGAGGGCGACGACACGATTGTCTTTGAGCGCGGCCCGCTGGAAGGCCTTGTCAGAGACGGAAAGGTTCAGGCGTACAAGTACCGTGGATTTTGGAAATGCATGGACATCATGCGCGACAACATCGAGCTCAACGAGATGTGGGATGCCGGCAAGGCGCCTTGGATGACGTGGTAGAGAGAATCGGAAAAGAATATGATATTTACACTATAGACACATACATGGAAAGTAAGGAAGAACTGAAAGAACAGATACTTGAACTGACACGCAGATACTATCAAGTGGCACACGCCGGAAAGAAGGATTTCACTCCCGGCAAGTCGTTCGTCAACTATGGCGGACGCTTTTTTGACGAAAAGGAAATGGTCAATCTGGTTGACTCGTCACTGGACTTCTGGCTGACGGCCGGCCCGTGGGCACACAAGTTCGAGACGCGGCTGGCCGAATGGCTGGGCGTGAAATACTGCGCGCTGACAAACAGCGGTTCGAGCGCCAATCTGCTGGCTTTCTATACACTGACGTCACCGAAGCTGGGTGAACGCTGCATACGCCGTGGCGACGAAGTGATCACGGTGGCTGCGGGATTTCCCACGACGGTCAATCCGATAATCCAGTTCGGGGCCGTGCCGGTGTTCGTGGACGTCTGTCTGCCGGGATTCAATGTCGATGTTGCCCGTCTTGAAGAGGCTCTATCGGAAAAGACGAAGGCCGTCATGATGGCCCACTCGCTCGGCAATCCGTTCAACATCAAGGCCGTGAAGGAGTTCTGCGAACGCCACGGACTGTGGCTCGTCGAGGACAACTGCGACGCGCTCGGCTCTGAATATACCATCGACGGCGTGACCCGAAAGACAGGAACATGGGGCGACATCGGAACGTCGTCGTTCTATCCTCCTCATCATATCACGATGGGTGAGGGCGGCGCGGTCTATACGGACAATCCGCTGCTCAACAAAATCACCCGCTCGTTCCGCGACTGGGGCCGCGACTGCTGGTGTGTGGGCGGTGTGGACAACACGTGCAAGGTCCGCTTCACCGGCCAGTTCGGCGAGCTGCCTTATGGATACGACCACAAATACGTCTACAGCCATTTCGGCTTCAACCTGAAAGCCACCGACATGCAGGCGGCCATCGGATGCGCCCAGCTGGAAAAGGCTGACAGCATCGTGGCGGCACGACGGGCCAACTACCGAAAGCTCTACGACGGGCTGAAGGACCTCCGGCAGCTGATTCTGCCCGTGGCCGAGGAGAACTCAAATCCGTCGTGGTTCGGATTTCTCATCGCCGTCAAGGACGACGCCGGCTTCACGCGCAACGACCTTACGGGCTTTCTCGAAAGCCGGAAGATACAGACGCGCAACCTCTTTGCCGGCAATCTCATCAAGCATCCCGCGTTTGACGAAATGCGCCGCACGGGAGAGGGCTACCGCGTCGTCGGAGAGCTGACCAACACCGACTTCATCATGAACAACGGATTCTGGATAGGCGTCTATCCGGGCATGACCGGTGAGATGACGGACTGGATGATTGAGTCCATCCGCGAATTCTGCGAGACAAAGAATTGAAGGGGCGGCCACGGCCGGTCCTCCACATTATTTATATAATAAGACCGTATCTTGACAGATATATTTGAAGGGTTCTTCGCCGGCAAGCGTGTCCTCGTCACGGGACATACCGGTTTCAAAGGCTCATGGCTGAGCATCTGGCTCCACGAACTGGGAGCGCGGGTGACAGGCGTGGGTCTTGACCCGTTTTCAGAGCGTGACAATTATGTGCTCTCGGGCATAGGTAACAGAATTGAGGCCGACATCCGGGCCGACATCCGTGACGGTGCGAGGATGAAAGCGATATTCGCCGAACACCGGCCGGAAATCGTCTTCCACCTTGCGGCACAGCCGCTGGTGCGCCTCAGCTATGACATTCCGGTGGAGACGTACGAGACCAACGTCATGGGCACCATCAACGTGATGGAGGCCATACGCGCGACGGACAGTGTGAAGGTGGGCGTGATGATCACGACGGACAAGTGTTATGAAAACCGCGAGCAGATCTGGGGCTACCGCGAGGATGAGCCTATGGGTGGTTACGACCCGTATTCATCGTCAAAGGGAGCAGCCGAAATCGCCATATCGTCGTGGCGCCGCAGTTTCTTCAATCCGGCGCAATACGCTCGCCACGGCAAGGCGATTGCGAGTGTCCGCGCGGGAAATGTCGTCGGAGGCGGCGACTGGGCCAAGGACCGCATCATCCCGGACTGCATCCGGGCCATCGAAGAGGGCCGTCCCATCGGAATCCGTTCACCGAAGGCCGTACGCCCGTGGCAGCACGTCCTCGAACCGCTCAGCGGATATATGCTGCTGGCCAGGAAGATGTGGCAGGAGCCCACGGCTTTCTGCGAAGGGTGGAACTTCGGCCCCCGCGCCGAAAGCATCACTCCTGTATGGGAAGTCGCGGAAAAACTCGTCCGCTGTTATGGCCGCGGCGAGCTGCGCGACCTGTCAGACCCCGACGCGCCGCATGAAGCCAACCTGCTCATGCTCGACATCTCGAAGGCGAAGTTCCGCCTCGGATGGGAACCGCGCATGGACATCGACGGCTGTATCCGTCTCACCACAGACTGGTACCGCAGATACCGCAGTGAGGATGTCTATGGGCTGTGCGTGGAGGAAATCGGGAAATATGTTTCCCGATAACTGACATATATAACGGTAAATGATGCAGAGAACCCCAAAACAACGATTAAACACATCACCATGATACGCTACGTCATTACAGGAGCCACAAGTTTCATAGGAAGTGAGCTTATCACATATCTGCTATCGGTGTCTGACTGCGAGATATATGCAGTATGCAGACACGGTAAAGGCTCGTGGGACAATCGGCGTGTCACGAGAATAGAGTCGGAAATGTCCGAATACGGAAAACTCCACGAAAAGATTGAGAAAGTCGACATCTTCATCAATCTTGCCTGGGAGGGTACTGGACATTCCGGACGCGACATTAAGGATATCCAGAAAGAAAACATTCAGAATACGATAGCTGCCATACGGAGCGCCAAAGAAATGGGGTGCCGCCTGTTCGTTGAGTCCGGTTCGCAGGCTGAATATGGGACGGTTGTGTCTGAGATAACGGAAGAAACACCATGCCAGCCTTTCTCCGAATATGGGAAAGCCAAACTGGAAGTGAAGGAAAAGGCATTCAAGCTATGTGAAGAAATCGGCATCAGATACATTCATCTACGCATATTCAGTATCTACGGAGAGAATGATCACCCATGGACGCTCATAATCAGCAGTATAGACAAGATGCTGCGCAATGAGTGTATAAAACTGAGCGCATGTACACAGAACTGGAATTTCCTCTATGTTAAGGATGCCGCCGTGCAGATAACAAAGCTCTGCGAGCACGCTTTTCATGACGATAGGTTCCGGCATGAGGTCTACAACATCGCATCTGATGACACACGAAGACTACGTGAGTTCATTGAACGGATGAAATATCTGGCAAAGTCCGACAGTCATCTTGATTACGGAGCCATAATAACTGCCAATATGGTTTCCCTGCGACCGAACATAGCCAAGATGAAATCTGTCACCGGATACAGCATGGAACATGGCTTTGATGACGTTATAAGAACAATCATAGACACACGTCGTTCCCTAAGAATATAAAACATAAATAATCATTTGAATGGATACTGAGAAAATAAAAAATAGTCTGTTCTCAAAAAAGAACTGTTTTGAAAGAATTGCCGGTGTTGAAAGTCAGTTGAGATACGGCAATCCGGAGAACGGCGCACGCCCTACGGTCTCAGTTATAATGCCGGTGTACAACAGAGCCAACTTTTTCAGAAAGTCATTACGCTCTGTCCTCGATCAGAATTGTAAATTCCCGTATGAAATAATCGTGGTCGACAACTATGACATGGCCGAGCGCAGTCCCAATGAAAAGGTTGTGAAAGAAAGCAAGGCGGACAATGTCCGGTACTACAGGAACATGGCAAATATCGGACTGAACGGAAGCTGCAACCGCGGTATAGAGTTGGCAAAGGCTGACTATGTCACGTTCTGTCATGACGACGACTTGTTTTTTCCATGGACTTTGAAACGTCTGATGACACTGCAGGAAGAAGCCGGAGACAAATGTATCGTATCTAAATATGTGACCATAAACACTCGCGGTAAAATCATCAACAATCCGAAATTCCCACGCAAGAAAAACGGCGGACGGCTCATCGAGAAAGATCACTTCAACTACACGCTGTTCGACCAGTTTCTCGCTTCCGGCGGACTGCTCATCGCAAGCCTGTTCAACCGTGAGAAGTTGCTTGAGATCGGAGGCTTCAATGAAGATTTCGAACCAGTCACTGACTATGCACTACAGACGGCATACACGTATTTCTTCGGATGTGTCATGAACAACATGCCTTCTTTTAAATATAGAGTCGGAGTAAATGCCTCCATGCAGTTATACACACAATTCGCAGATGCTCAAAAAGCAGTGCAGGAGGAGATGTTATGTAAACTCAAAATACCAAACTTCCTGCTGAGACCAATAATCGACACACGTCACAGTATAGTGAAAATATATTCCGAGGTCGCTTTTGGTCACGCCAATCCGAAACTATGGAAAAGTCTGACACGCAAAGAACGATTCATAAAGAGATTGAACTATCACTATGACAAATTCAAGATGTTCAAGATAAATCATTCAAAAAAGTAATAACCAACCATGATTAAAGTTTCTGATTTTATTTTTCAGCATCTCGTTGAAAAACACGGTATCAGCCATTGCTTCCTCGTCACCGGCGGCGGAGCGATGCACCTTAATGACTCCATCGGTCACACCAAAGGTCTGACATATATCTGCAACCATCATGAACAGGCATCAGCCATTGCCGCCGAGGGATACTACAGGACATGCGGACAGCTCTGCGTCACCAACGTGACTACCGGTCCCGGCGGAACAAATGCCATAACGGGCGTGCTCGGACAATGGCTCGACTCCATCCCCGGATTATACATATCAGGGCAAATCAAGACATCTACGATGAAGGGCACATATCCGCACCTGCCTCTACGACAGCTCGGAGACCAAGAGGCGGACATCGTGAGCATGGTGCGCCCGATAACCAAATATGCCGTGACGGTCACAGACCCGTATGAAATCAAGCGGGAAATGGATAAGGCCATAGCCATAGCATTGGACGGCCGTCCCGGACCGGTGTGGATTGATGTTCCGCTGGACGTCCAGGGAGCAATGGTGGATGAGACAAAGTTACGTGAGTTCAATCCGGCTGAATTAACAGACCCGATACGTCATGACCTCGTGGACAGGCAGATTGATCAGCTCATAGCCAAAATAAAGACAGCCAAAAGTCCGGTCATCTATGTCGGGAATGGCGTGCGGTTGGCCAAACGCGAAGAACTGTTCATAACTGTTGCCGAACGGCTCGACATTCCGGTGGTCACAGCTATCAGCGGTTCCGACATTATCTGGCATGACCATCCTCTCTGCTACGGAAAGCCGGGCATCTGCGGTGACCGTATCGGCAATATCATGGTCCAGAACTCTGACTTGCTCATCATCCTCGGCACCCGTCTGAGCATACGTCAGGTAAGTTACGCATACGACCTTTTGGCGCCACGGGCATATAAAGTCATGGTGGACGCAGATCTCGCCGAGATGCAAAAGCCCACGTTGTCAATAGACATGCCCATACACGCAAACCTCTCCGAGTTCATCGATAAGCTCGACGCTGCCACCCGCAATGACAGTTTGCCCGGCTTCAGGCATTGGAAAGAATGGGGACGCGCAATTGAAAAGAAACTCCCGACGCTCTTTGACGATAACCCCTCACAGCCGGGATATATCTCTTCATACGTCTTTGCCGACAGACTGTTCCGCCAACTGCACGACGGTGATGTTGTCGTGACGGGCAACGGTACTGCATATACCTCAACATATCAGGCCATGCTGGTCAACCGTGGCGTGCGCGTCTTCGCAAATCAGGGTTGCGCCGCCATGGGATATGACCTCCCGGCGGCCATCGGAGCCATAACGGCGAACGGCAGTCGCGGCAGGACCGTACTTATAACAGGAGACGGCTCGCTGCAAATGAACATCCAGGAACTCCAGACTTTGGTGACATACTCAATGCCGCTGAAGATATTCGTATTGGAAAACGAGGGATACCTTGCCATAAAGACGACCCAAAAGAGTTTCTTCAAAGGCCATTTCACGGGCTCCAATCCCGAGAGCGGTGTCATCTGTCCCAATCTTGAAAAGATAGCGGCGGCCTACGGCATCGAGTATATCGGCATCAGCGAAGAAGGCGAAACCCTTGAACGCACCATCCGTGAGGTGCTTGAAAGCCCCGGAACGATGATTTGCGAAATACACATGCACCCTGAACAGACCCTCTTCCCTAAATCCGCCAGCTTCATGGATAAAAACGGAAAGATGTCATCCGCCCCGCTGGAGAAGATGGCGCCGTTCATGAGCGAGGAGTTGCAGGAGTTGTGCATATACCATCCGATGGATGATAATGAATAATAATCCAATTATATCAATCTGCATACCTACATACAACCGCGACACCATATTACGTGAGAATATGGAACGGTTGCTGGCATTGCCTTCATTCGACGACGATGTAGAGTTGGTGGTTTCTGATAATGCTTCCACTGACTCTACATCGTCGGTTGTACACGAGCTTTGCGTCAAATATCCAAATAAGAGTATTGTCTATAGTCGTAATAATGAGAACATAAGGGACAGGAACTTCCTCAAGGCCCTGTCGCTCGGGCGTGGCACTTATCTAAAGCTGCTCAACGACTACACTTCATTTTCCGATACAGACCTAAAGCTCATGAAAGACGAGATAAAACGCCTCGCCGATACAGAAAATCAAAGCCTGTTCTTTTTTCAAGATATCAAAAAGATTAAAAAAGGAGTAAACAGTATCCGAGTTTCTGACGTAAACCAATTAGTCCGGACACTGAACAACAAAATGACATGGATATCCAACTTCGGATGTTTCCGTCATCAATTGGCTTCACTATATGGCTTTCAGGACAGATCACAGCTCATGATACTCCAGATGATATGGCTTTTATATCTAACCGAGACATCTGAGAGCACCACCCTTGTCAACATAACATCATACCACTGTCTCGATATAGAAAGCAATAAGCGGTCACCATACAATTTCTTTACGCCCCATGTAGTCAATTATTATAAAGTACTGGACGGTTATGTAAAACGCGGATTGATATCCAAATCTACCATAAGAAAAGATAGAAGCAGACTGCTAAAAGATTTTGTGGGACGTGGAATAAAAGACTATCTGTTCAGAAAGAAGGAATGTAGTTTTGATTTATCAGACAGCTGGAGTATCATTTGGCACCACTTCAGCACCACACCTTATTTTTATGTCATATTATTAAAAGGTGTATTTCATGCAACTAAACGTCATATAAGAAACGTATTTCATACCATAGTCAAATAACAAACAGGCAACAATATCCTGTTGTCCGCATTGCAAATATAACACGCAATAACATTAGTACAGCCATTATGGCACCCAAAATGTTAAATTAAGGCAATTATCGCAGCCGTTTGTCAATTATTGGTAAATAATCCGTAACTTTACGCCACATTGCTAAATTGAAGCAAATTCAGAACCAATTCATGATTACAAACCAATAATGACTATATGAAAAAGAAGCTACTGAAATGGACTATGGCTGCGGTCATGGCCTTGGGAATTATGCCCGCCGGGGCACAGAACCTGCAGAAGGGGGACTACGGATACCTCTATTGCCACATGAGCGGCCGCGGAGAATGGACGGCATACGCCCTGAGCCGCGACGGACTCCACTTCCACGACCTGATCAACGGTGACGCCGTGTTCTCTCCGGAGGAACATGCAAAGATTGAGGGCGGCACGCGCGACGCCTACATCTGCCGTAAGCACGACGGAACGGGCTATCTGATGGTCACGACGGACATGTGCGTTGCCAAGAGCAAGAAGTGGGACAACTACGGCATGAACCTGCTCACGAGCGACGATCTCATCAACTGGCAGTCCGTAACGTTCGACTTCCGCAAGGGACCGGAGATTTTCTGCGACCCCGAATCGCCCGACGTATATAAGGACTGGTCGACCATCAACCGCGTATGGGCGCCGCAGACCTATTGGGATCCGACATACGTGTGGCCCGACGGCAGCAAGGGCGGCTATTTCATATATTATTCGCTGTGGAACAGGGCTGAGGAAGCGTACGACCGCATGTACTATTCCTACGCCGACAAGACATTCACCAAGCTCACCAAACCGCGTCTGCTCTTCGACTGGGGCTATGCGACCATCGACGCCGACATCAATTTCGTCGAGGCGGACAGTCTCTACCACATGATGATCAAGAAGGAAGGCGGCACACCGGGCCTCTTCACCGCTTATTCAAAGTCACTTACCGGCCCGTGGGGCGAGCCTGTTGCCGACGACTACATCGACTTCGAGGGCAAGAAGAAGTGCGAGGGTGTCTCCGCGTTCCAGCTCATCGGCGACTCGACATGGCGCGTGGCTTACATCGAGTATTCGTCTAAACCGCGCCACTACCGCATCTGCAAGGCCGACAAGTATATGCGCAACTTCAGCAATCCCGTCGACATCGAGGGTGTCAACGGCCCGCAGCACGGCTCGTTCATGCGACTCACGAAGGAGGAGTACGACCGTCTGCAGGCTTGGTCGGACTCTTTAGAGGCGAAGCACGTGGCCCCCAACGTCGCCAATCCTGTCATTCCGGGACTCTTTGCCGACCCGGAGATAATGTACAGCGAGAAGACCGGCAAGTATTATCTCTACCCGACGACCGACGGACAGAAGAACTGGAAGAACCACGACGCCCGTGTCTATTCCTCGCCGGACCTAAAGACATGGACCGACGAGGGCGTTATCTTCGACCTCAAGAAGGATTGCAGCTGGGCGGACGAGTGTCTGTGGGCACCGTGCATAATTGAGAAGAAGACGGGAAAGAAGAAGTTCAAGTACTACTATTACTTCACCGGAGCCGGCAAGATCGGCGTTGCCGTGGCCGACTCGCCCACCGGCCCGTTCAAGGATGCCCTCGGCCGTCCGCTGCTGAGCGACAAGCCGGAGGGCATGAAAGGCGGGGCAGTCATCGACCCGGACGTGTTTCAGGACCCGAAGACCGGAAAGTATTACCTCTACTGGGGCAACGGCTTCCTCGCCGTGTCCGAACTGGGCAAGGACATGACGTCCGTCGTATCGACAAAGGTGCTCATCGACCGCAAGGACAAGACGCGCTTCAACTATTGTGAGGGCACGTATGTCTTCGAGCGCAACGGCCTCTACTACTTCATGTGGTCGGAGAACGACACCCGCAGCGCCAACTACCGCGTGCGTTATCTCATCAGCGAGTCGCCAACGGAGTTCGTCCGCAACGGCAAACCGGCCCGTCAGGAACGCACCATCGTCATCCAGCAGGACCCGTCAAAGGGCATCTACGGCACCGGCCACCACTCCATCCTGCGCAAACCGCAATCCGATGAATGGCGTATCGTATATCACCGCTTCGCCCGCCCCGACGCCATCAAGCTCGGATGGGACGCCGGATACAACCGCGAAGTGTGCATAGACCGCATGGAGTTCAACGAAGACGGAACCATCAAGGCGGTAGAACCGACACTGTGATTTCAAGCTAAGAGGTAAGAGTGATGAGAGAAGAGGTATGATTACCGTGCAAGCATCAGGACATTATGCACAATAATCATACCTCTTCGGTTTTACTTCTTAGTCCAAAAGCATGAAGAGTAATCATGACTCTCACTCATCACTCTTGCCTCATTAATTAAATACCTAAAGAGCAATCATACGTCTTCACTCATCACTCTTACCTCATCAACTAAAAAGAAGACTTCTTATCCTCCCCACTCTTCACATCATCATTACTGATGGAACGGTTGGCCTTCTTCACGCCGGCTTTCAGTTCGCCTATCCGGAAGCTGACGCTGACGCCATAGCGTCGCACCGGGTTCATCGACCAGTCGTCGGAGCGGAACGTCGGAGTCTCGACGAACGAACTGTTACGCCAGTATTCCTTGAAAGGGTTCTGGGCAAAGGCCGACACGGTCAGCCGCTTCTTCATGAAACTCTTGCTCACGTTCAGGCCATAGTCCATCCAGTTGCCGTTCTTTCCCTGCAGAGAGACGGGTGGAGTCATATAGAATATGTTGAAGCTGAAGCGCCAGTCCTTCGGCAGGGACAGCTGTGCGCCGCCATAGGTGAACATATCCCAGCCGTCGTTCTTCAGTCCCTGACCGTCATCATAGCGGGAATAACTCCCCGAGAGGTTGGCATAGACGCGCAGCGCCGACGTCACATTCCAGTTGACGTATGCGCTCAGGTCCACACTGCGCGTATGTCCGATGTTGCGGTAGGTCGTGTACATCACGTTCTTGCCCGCCGGGTTCTGAAGTCCGAGCGGCACGAGCGTCACGTCCTCGACCATCTCCGAGAAGCTCTCGATGCTGTTGTTGGCGAACGAATAGCCGGCAGAGAAATTCATGTTCACCTTCTGCGTGAAATTGCTGTAGGTCACGTCAAACGAATGAGTCTTCTCTGAGACGAGGTCCGGATTGCCCTGAGAGATGGCCACGGGGTTCTTGTCATCAAAATAGGGATTGAGATAGCTTATGCCCGGACGGTAGATACGCATGTTGTATCCCAGCCGCAGGTTCTGCATGTCGGTCAGCTTATATCCTATTGAGGCCGAGGGGACGAAGTCGTCGAAGTCCTTCCGGAAGTCAGAGCCACGGCCCAGCAGATAGCTGACCTTCTGTGTCGTGTGCTCATAGCGCAGTCCGAGCCGTCCCGACCAGCGTCCGACGTTCAGGCCGTAGCCGGCGTAGGCAGCCATGATGTCGTTGCGATGGCGGTAGTGGGAGCTGTGGTCGGCGTCGGGCAAGAACGCGTCGTCCGAGCCTACGGCCCGTTCATAGCGGTCGTCCTCCGAGCGGTTGTTGCGATAGATATATTTCACACCGGTCTCCAGTGTATGAATCTTGGCAATGGGCGTGGTGAAGTCAGCCTGCGCCGTGTGTTCCGTCGTGCCATGACTGCCGTCCGTCCACTGATTGCGCAGGGCGTCGGTGAAGTCCCCCCAGTCCTCCGTGGTCTTCATGTCTTCATAGTTGACCGTCATGTCCGACGTCGACGGCGTCGTGCTCAGCCGGTAAGACAGCGTCAGCAACCGGTCCTTCACGCCGGCAAAGCCCCGCTGATAGTCCACGCCGCCGTTTATTGAGAAGTAGGACGTCGCCGACCTGTTCGCCTGTCCATAGGAATAAAGCCCGGCGCCGGTCAGCGGCGATGTGGCCGAAGCCGTATTGGCGATATAGGAATGGAAGTTGTTTCCCCACATCGAGAACTCGGCCGAGACGAGACTCAGCCTGTCAATCTCATAGCTGGCCTCCATCGACGCCGAATGGAAATTGAGGCGCAGGGCGTTGTCGGCCTCCGTGACAATGTCCGAAGATGCAGCCGTCAGATTGCCGAGTGCCCGCTGTTCGGTGCCGCTACGCACGCCGTCCTTCGAGACATGACCATAATTATAACGCGCGCTGACGGTAAGAGCGCCCTTCTTTACGGTTCCGAATATTCCCGCGCCGCCGCCGATGTTCATGCCCTCGCCGCTCATGGTGACGGTATATCCCTCCAGTCCGCGGCCTTCGGTGGTGATGATGTTGATGACGCCGCCCACGCCCTCGGCGTCATATTTCGGTCCGGGATTGGTGATGACCTCGATGCGCTTTACCGTGTTGGCCGGCAGACTCTTGAGAACATCCTTCGGATTGTCGCTCATCATCTTGTTCGGGCGTCCGTTGACGTAGACCTTGAACGACGACTTTCCGTTGACCTTGATGTTGTCCTCACCGTCGACAGTGACCATCGGCACCTTGCGGAGCATCTCCAGGACAGTGTTGGTCTGCGCGTCGGGGTCATCCTCGATGCTGTAGGCTATCTTGTCGATGTCGGCCTTGACCAGCGGCTTCTGCGCCTTGACGACCACTTGCTGAAGCTCATGACCGCCGGCGGCAAGAAAGAGCGTGTCCATGGGAACTGTCCTGATGCCATCGGCGGCGGTGAACCGCTGCGTCAGCGTCCCGTGCCCCATGGAGCTGACCGACACCATCATCTCTCCCCGCTCTTCGAGGCGCATCGAGAACCGTCCTGCGGCGTCGGTCAGCACCGTCTTCAGCACCGTCCCGGCAGTGTCCGTCCGCATGATGCGCACGGTGGCGTAGGGTTCTCCCTCATGTGTGAGCGAGTCGGCCACGGTGCCGCTCACGGTCAGTGCCGTGGCCTTGCCGCCCTGCGCTCCCGCCGTGAGTGCGAAGGAGAGCATGCTCAGCATTATCGTAATCTTTCTTATCATATACGTTTAGATTTGTTATGTTTACGTTCTTGAAACTATTTTAAAGACGACAATCAAGGCCGTAAAGTTTCATATCCGTCGGTTTTTAATATTTGTTAACGGGCGAAACCCACCCCAACAGCCCTACAACCCACCCCAACCCTCCCGAAGGGAGGGAGCT
>ERZ860264.1816-NODE-1816-length-13341-cov-3.550278_pt1 | contig 13341 bp, 7 predicted proteins | sample MGYA00509980_ERZ860264 | MGnify/ENA primary metagenome ERZ860264 (study PRJEB30046, sample SAMN00715212) | human gut metagenome | study: EMG produced TPA metagenomics assembly of the A metagenome-wide association study of gut microbiota in type 2... | reverse complement strand
TGAGGAAGTTGCTTGTCGCTCCGTTGCCGCCATCGAATACGGTGACGTTGCCGAGCTGCATCTTCTCGAACGCCTTGACTTGCTCGCCGGCGATTTCCTTCCACTGGTCGACCATCTTATATTGGATGGCGATTGACGGGTTGAGCTCGGCCGCCTTGACCATAGCCTCGAATCCTTCGGCCTCGGCCAGCAACGACATCTTCTTACCTTCGGCCTCAGCCTCCAGCTTCATGCGTATGGCCTTTGCCTCGGCTTCAGCCTGTGCCAGTGTGGCCTTGGCGCGGGCGTCAGCCTCGCGGGTCACCTTCTCGGCCAGCGCGTCAGCCTGGAGGATGGCCTCCTGCTTTGCAATCTCGGCCGGCACAATCTTCTCTGCCTTCAGCGACGACTCAACCTTGAGCGCCTTGGCCTCCTCAACCTCCTTCTGAGCCTGCTCGCGGGCGGTCTGGATGGCGGCCTCAGAGCGTGCGGCGGCCTCACCGGCCTCCTTGTCGGCGTTGGCCTGAGTCACCTGAAGCTCGGCGTCAGAGCGCGCGATGTCCTTCTGAGCCTCATTGCGTCCGACAGCAGCTTTCTTGGCGGCGTCGGCCTTCTTGATTTCCATGTCGGAGTTAAGCTCGGCGATGCGGCTCTCCTTGTCGGTGTTGGCCTTCTCGATGTTGATGTTCTTCTCAGCCTCGGCCTTTGCCACCTGAGCCTCTTTCTCGGCGTTGGCCTGAGCCACCTGCGAGATACGGTCGCGGTCAGCGTGTGCCACCGAGATTTCCTGGTCCTTCAGGGTCTCGGCGATAGCAATTTCCTGTTCCTTCTTTGTCGACGCGATGGCCACTTCCTGATCCTTGCGTGTCTCGGCAACCTTCGTTTCACGCTCGCGAATCTGGTTGGCAATCTTGATAGCACCCAGCTTCTCCTGCTCCTCGATGTTGGCCTGAGCCTCGTTCTGCGCCTTGCTCTCAGCCTCCTTACCGAGGTTGACGATATAGTTGGCGGCGTCGCGGATGTCGCTGATGTTGATGTTCATCAGATAGAGACCGAACTTGCTCAACTCGGTGTCGATGTTCTCCTTCACCTTCGACAGGAACTTGTCGCGGTCGGAGTTGAGTTCCTCGATGGTCATGTCGGCAATGACGAGACGCATCTGTCCGTAGACGACATCGGTGATGAGGTTCTGCTTGTCCTCAAAGCCCAGTCCGAGCATACGCTCGGCAGCGTTCTGCATGACCTCCGGGTCGGTGGAGATGGCGACGGTGATGGTCGTCGGAACGTCAACACGGATGTTCTGTGCGGAGATGGCTCCGGTCAGCTTGCAGTCAATCTGCAGCGGCTTCATCGACAGGAACTCATAGCCCTGAACGATAGGCCACACGAAGGCGGCGCCGCCATGATAGAGTTTTGCCGACTTCGCTCCGCCGGTCTTACCGTAAACGACGAGCACTTCGTCACTCTTACACTTGCGATAGCGCGAGAGTATGCCCACGAATGTAATCACTACGACGGCCACAAGTATGCCCGCCATTATCAGAAGATTTTGATCCATAATTATAAAGTTTGATTAATAGAATTATCAGTAGCTTTCATTTCCCTTTTTGTCGCATTTCCGGTTCCACCCTTCCGGACCGTCATTTCACATAATAGACATTGTCCTTATAGCTCTTCACCGTCAGACGCTCACCCGTCCTGTAGCCGTCGCTCTGACTTTCGGAGACGACGTCAAGCTCCCTCAGCGCCCCGTTGTGGCTTATCTGGAGGATATAGCGTCCGTCGCCCATATTGGTGTAGACCGTCCCATAGCGCCCCACGAGCGCCTCCGGCCGTTCCGACGGAGTCTCCTTTTGGAGTCGTTCGGCCATGACATAAAGTTTCCAGAGGACGAAGACGAACACCAGTCCCGTGGCCGTGGCCGCCAGCAGTGCGGTCGTCGTCGGTTCGCCGGCCAGCACCATGGCCCATCCGAAGCCGATACCGAAATGGACGAGGCCCTTGAACGATACGATGCTGCTCATGTCCGTGTCCACCGAGGAATCGCCGTCGATGTCAACATCCACGTCTCCGAAAAAGACAGAAACGATGAACTGGACAACGAAAATACCGGTCGAGACCAGCGCTATGAGCCAAAAAATCTGTATTGCATCCATATTTTACCGTATAATTGATTTCAATCCGGAAAACATCAGCATGATGTTCCCGTTCTTCAAAATTAGTTAAAAATCATGATAAGTGTATGGTTTAGCCGATGTTTTTATCTTTCTTTAACGTTGAAAAGGTGGTTGTGTAATTGCCTGACGAGAAAAATCATGGTTAAATCCTTTCCCATTGATGACGTGACGCAAAATGTTCTTGTTTTACAGATTGTTGTATTGGCATATCAAAAGGATATTTTTCGTGTCGTAAAAATATCCCGGAATTTAACATTTGAAAATTCTCAAACCAGAACGGCGCGGCGCGGAAAAATTGACATTCTGCCGCCGTCATCATCCAAAAATCTGTCTGTAGTTGAGCCGGGAGGGCCTCCCGGCTCTACAGCGGGGCCGCTTTCGCACTCTGGCGGGGCCGCCGTTGCAACGCCGTAAGGGCCCCGCGGGAAGGTCGTAAGGCCCTTACGGCAAAATAAAAGCGGACAAATTGTTGCACACTTTGCGAGAAATCGTCATAACGTGTTGGTGCTTAGGCGATAAAAGATGCACGCGCAAAACTCGCGAATTTGCGGCCAAATGATTTTCATTTTTGAATTCTTCAAGGATTTCGAGGCATTTGTCCGAATACTTCCGAGTTTTTAACACTTCGTGATATCCACCCGAACTGCCATGTTCCGTCATCTCGTCAGCCTACGTGTCCGTTTCAGCCACAGGTCGGCCATGCGGCGATGGCCGGCGGGTGTCGGGTGAATGCCGTCCCAAATCCAGTGGGACACGTCGGACTTGCCGCCGCACAACCGCGCGAAAAGGGCGTTATAGTCCACGAGCGTGGCACCGTAGTCCTCGGCAATCCTTCGGATGCGGTCGCTCATGACGCTGACAAGACTGTCACGCAGACGGTAGTTGTCGGCCTTGCCCACCCATCCGGCCTTGGCCACAAACGGCGTTCCGAGAACGATGCGCAACCGGCTGTTGGCCGCCAGCGAGCGGTCGAGCAACGCGCGGTAGCGGCGCTCCCAGCCGTCCATGTCGAAATCGCCTTCGGGCCGGTCCAGATAGTAGTGGATGTCGTTCGTCCCTTCGAGCAGCGACAGCACGTCGGGCGCGTTGGCGATGGCGTCGTCCTGCCATCGCGCCTCCAGCCGGCCGATGTCGTCACCGCTTATGCCGCGGTTGAGAAAACGATACGGCCGTTCCGGATAGCGGCTCTCCAGCTCGGCAGCACACATCATCATGTAGCTGTGGCCGTAGATGTGGTTCCAGTCGCCGAGGTCTCTGTCTTTCGTCGCGGCCATACTTCCGCCGCTGCGGCCCCATCCGCCGTCGGTGACGGAATCGCCGATGAAGAGCACCCGCAGGCCTTGGGCACGGGTGGGGACGTTGAAAAGTATTGCCACTGTCAGCAGTGTGATAAGAATTTTGCTGGTGTTCATATCTTTTAAAAGTTTATCCGGCATTTGTTGTATGAAACAAAGTTCACACTTTTGCCCGAAACATCCAAATTATTAAACAATTCTTCACAGATAAATACGTAAGTCATCATTCTTTAACGACTTTAACAAGTAAGTATTCATTATTACTTTATAATAAGTTTTTTGAACACGGAGACACAGAGACACAGAGTAATATTGTCCTCTGTGTCTCCGCGTCTCCGTGTTCAAAGTATAAACTAATTGTTGCAACATACTTATTATTATAACATAGCACTTAGTCTTTACTTCACGACATATTTAGCTCCAGTCTTAATGATGATACCTTTCAGTCCGGTTCCGGCCGATGCGGTCTTCGGGGATAATTCCGCCGCACGCAGTCCCGAAAGTTTGTATGCGGGCGTATCAGTAGGGCGAGCGGACGCGGAGACGTTGCCGATGGCCGATGGCCACGGGAGAATGGTGGCGCCGCTGATGTTCTGCACCGTTGCGAGGAAGTCGTCGAGTCCGCCGGTCACGTCGGTCATGTCGAAGGTGTAGGTCTGGTCGTCGGTCGCGACAAGCAGCCACTGGCTGTTCTTGTCGTCGCGCGTATATGACGACAGTTCGGTGTGATTGGCTCCGCCGTATGCGTTGAGGTAGTTGTAGGTGTTTGTCGATGTCGGGTCGCCCATAATCGTGTATGCGTCGGCAGTGGTCGTGCTGCTCTCCACCTTCCCGAGTTTGAAGGCGTCGGTGCCGGACGTAGTCCAGAACGACTGTCCGTTGCCGGCCTTTGCCACGACAAATGTCTTCGACGATGGGTTGTAGAGATACGTGCAGTCGTTGTCTCCGTCGATGACAAGTGTGAAGACGCTTGTCTTGTCGCAGCTATTCTTCCGCGCCAGAGTGCCGTCGCCGGCAACATAGACATACATGTTGCCGGACGAGATGTTGGCTGCTTTCAGATAGTAGTTGCGGCACGAGACGTTGGCCACGTCGGGATTGGCGGCACGGAAAGTCTCGATGGCGGTCTGCAGGGCGTCGGTGGCAGCAACGATTCCGGCCTCGTGATAGCTGGAGAGGTAGGGTTTGACAGCGGCAAGGGCGGCCTCCATTTCCTCCCGTCCGTTGGTGTATGACGCGTTGTTGAACATCAGCAGGGCCTCGTTGTATTTTGCCGAGAGCGCGGCACGCACGGCGCTGATGGCTGTGAGCAGGAGCGTGTGGCTTTCGGCACGTGCCTTGCTGTCGCCGATGGTCACGACAAGAGCCGACTGGCCGTCGGGGATGGCGCGCGTGGCGGTCAGGCTGACGGTGGTACTTTCGTAGGGCTGGATGGCCGGTACTGTGCCCGTGGCTAGCAGCGTTCCGCTCTGTGTGAGTACCTTGACAGTCTGGCCTGCGGCTGATGCGGACTGTCCGTAGTTGGTCAGCCGGACGGACGTTACCATGCTTCCCTCGCCTATAGCGGGCAATACGGGCGACAGGTATTCCGGCGCATAATCATAATAGGGAAGTCGGGCGTAGCCGTAGCAGAACGCGGGACGCAGGTTCTTGCCCGATTCCAGATTCATCTCGTAGCCCGTGGCATAGCGTCCGATGAGTTTCGGGGCGAACTCGTCGGCTGTCAGCCCCGTGTCCGTGCCGCAGAAAGTGAGCGTGAGGTTGCCGTCGGCATCGATTGCCGAACTCTCAACCTTGGCGCCGCCACCCTTGTTGACGGTTGCACCGGCACCAAAGCGCAGACTCTCTATGTCAAGGTCGGTGGCGGGATTGAATCCGTCTTCGGCCATAACTTTTATCTGTATGCTCTGTGTGGATGTCGTTATCGGGCTTTCGTTTAGCACGAAAAGACGCAGGCCGGGATTGAGTGGCATGGCAATGTTCTTGCTCGAATGGTTGTCTCCGGCCACGTCTTCGGCCTTCACAACGTCGATGACGGCCATGTTGAGCTGTATGGCACGGCCATAGCTGTCCTGAAACACTCGCGGTCGCTCATACTTATACCATTCTTCTTTTGTGCCGTCGGGATGGACGGAAATCTCAATGTCGTAGGCAAGACCGTCTTCCGCAACCCAGTGGAAACCGTCGGCCGAACGGGAGTAATATGCCTTACGGGCTTTCCAGTCGTTCACGATCATGTGATACTGGACCTCGTCCCTCCAGACCACGGGATCTTCAAATGTTCCGCCACCGCCGTTGGGATAGCACGATGAGCCCAGAACCTGCTGGAAAGCGTCCAGCCCATCTTTGCTTATCCACACGGCGCCTCCGCGGTCCATGCAGTATTGCGAGCCGTCATCGCGGCGGGCAAACGTCCAGTTTGAATATGTCGTGGTGGAGCCGGTGGACAGGGCGCGGTCACGCAGGTCGCAGGGCATCTCCTCGAATGTCCAAGGACCGCCGAGCGAACGCGACGTGTGACGCCAGCAAGACTTGTTGCCGATGAGGGCGTAGACAACGTATGTGCCGTCCTTGGCACGGAAAATCTCGGGATTGTGGCCGCGGCCGATGTTTACGGGATTGGTAAACGGGCCGTATGGCGTGGAGGAGGTGAAGTGGTATATGTCGGAGTTGGACCAATAGGAGAACGGGCGGTTGATGCCGTCCCATCCGGCGACGAATTGATGATACGTTCCTGCGTCATCTTTATATACGTTGCCGCCCCAGATGTTCATTCCGTCCGCTTCGACACCGTTGTCGACGTAGCGGTTCTGAACACCGGCAGCTCCCCATATCGTCGCGTCGGGATTGTCGGCTTTCATGGTTTCGAGCGTCACACTTCCCTGCATGGGCATGATGCGGTCTTTGAACTGTCCGCCTGTGACGAGACTTTGGGCCTGAGCCGGCAGTGCGGCCAGCATGGTGCCGAGAGATAGTAGTTTCAAGTAATTCATGTCGTTATGGTTTTAGTTTGAAATATCCGGTTGCAAAGTTACGCAATGCCGCTATTTCGTACTTGAACTATCGTCCCAATGGCTTGAACTATATTCCCCGTGGCTTGAACTATATTCCCAAATCGTTGACTGTCAACGATATTATATATAATCAACGATATTATATATAATCAGCGATATTCTGTTGGAGATACGCCGAACATCTCCTTGAAACGGCGGTTGAAATAGCTCGGCGACGAGAAGCCGCACGTATATGCTATTTCTGATATCGTGCAGTCGCCCGCCTTTATAAGCTCAGCGGCCCTACGGAGGCGTATGGAACGTACGAACTCGGTTGGCTTCTGGCCTGTGATGTCAGCAAACTTGCGGTACATGCTTGACCGGCTCATGGCCATCTCCGCACATAACATGTCGATATCGAGAGCATTGTTGCCCATGTTAGCCTCAACGATGGTCACAGCACGCTCGATGAACTCGCGGTCGGCCGTGTTGTCGGTTATCTGTTCAGCCACCTTGTCAATATCGGCGTCCTCCTTCCGCAGATATTCGTCGAGGCGTGCCTGAAGTTCGGCCACCTTGCGTTTGGCCGCCTTGTATCGTTGCACCATGCGGTCGACCGTCACCACCGCGGCCACAGACATCACTATATATATAAGGCATGCCCACCACGTCTCCCACCATGCGGGCAGCCGGTTGAGGCTTACGTGCAATGTCTCGTCGCGGAAGAATCCGTCGGCGTCGGTGGCACGCACCTCTACGGCGTAGCGGCCTTTGTGGAGATTGACAAAAGTGATGTGATTGTTACCGGCGTCAAGGTGTTGCCATGCCCCTCCGTCCATGCGATAGGCAAACCTTACACTGCGGGCATTGACATGATTGAATGTTGAAAAGAACAATTCCACAATGCTGGAATTGGAAGGTATCGTTATTTCGTTATCACGAAGAGAATATGTCATTTTCCCGTCTATGCTCGCCGCTGTCAGTGCCAGACTATGTGGAGTGTTTGTGCTGTACTCCGGATTAATGACCATACGGGCCTCGGAACATGTCACGATAATACTGACGTCGTCGCTACTGACGTCAAGAAACTGGCTCACACCGATGTGACGGTTGCTGCAGTGCATTGTACGTTGACGGTCGTCGATGGTATACTCCTTTATCATCTTGTCGGTAACGAGCCACAGGTTGCCTTTGCTGTCGCATGTCATGGCGTTCACCGGATCGCCTGACTCAATGCCGGCGTCGGGGATGTCAACGAGCTTCCGATATTTCCGGTCGTAACGGAAGACGTTGCCCAGCCAGTCTGTCGTCCACACCGTGCCGTCTGGAGCCACGGCCAGCGCTTTGCTTTCCGTGCCGCGCTGTATTACGACTGGTTTTCCGTCATCACCGCAATATGCCAGTTCACAGTGTGACGTGATGAAGTATATCCCACCGCCGGGTGCCGCCACCATCTTGCGGATGTTTCCCAGCGCTTTGGTGACAGCTACGACCTGGCCTTCAACATTGCCGCGGGCATACCGGCATCTGTACAGTCCCGTTTCGTCGCCAATGTATAGCCACCCACCACGGCTCACGGCCAAGCAGCCGATGCGCGTCCCTGCGGTCAGCATCTTGTGCCACTCTTTTGGCCGCGCCTCAATCGTCTTCGTCCAAAACACGTCCGTGTTCGTGTGGCCGATGTATCCGCCGCCATCCTCAATAAAGTCTGGGCGTATGTTGGCGAGCATCGTGGGCAACTCGACGGGCGTTGTCTTCTCCATACCTCCGCCGTCATTCACGCGGATGCGGTTCTCCATGTTTATGCCGCCGGTCCATTCATTGCCGTACCGGTCCGTGAAGCCGCATGTCAGCTCGGTGAACACCAGCCGGCCCGGTCCGGTCTTTCCGATGAGCCGATAGTTTCGGTCAAATGTGTAGCTGCCGTTTGACGTCTCGGCTGTGATGATGCCGTTGGCGTCACAACTCACCACGGCCACACGTCCGTCGGGAATGTTCTTGTCCAGTTGGCGGATAGAATAGTCCCGTTTGTCAAGCACAAAGATATTTTTCCGCGTGCCGAAAATGATGTTGCCGCCGGCATCCTCGCACATCGACAGTATGCCGCTGCTCTGTCCGATGCGCCGCGGATTGTGTCGGTCGTTGCGGAACACGTCTATCTGATAGCCGTTATCACGACACAGGCCGCCCTCCACTGTGCCGTACCATACATATCCCTCGCTGTCCTGCATCATTGTTCTTGTGCCCACCAGCGGCATGAGGTCGCGTGTGGGCTGGAGTATATCGATAGTGTCGCCTGCCTCCGCTATCATTATGTGAAACATGAGGATGGCGATGACAATGCTTCGGAACAGACGTATGTCGGTATGTGATGCGGACATAAATGTCGGTGATTATGTTAGAATCTGCCTTTTATCAGTATGTGATGTACATCATAATCTTCTATTCCAGCTCCGCCTTAAGGAACCGCGGGGTATATCCCTTCGTGCTTTCGGCCACCTCCTCGGGCGTTCCCGTCGACAGCACCTCTCCACCGCCGCGTCCGCCCTCGGGTCCCATGTCGATGATGTGATCGGCCAGCTTGATGACGTCGAGGTTGTGCTCAATGATTATCACCGTGTTGCCGCGGTCGACGAGACGGCCTATCACCTCCATCAGTATGCGGATGTCCTCGAAGTGGAGTCCTGTGGTAGGCTCGTCAAGGATGTAGAGCGTGCGGCCGGTGTCCTTCTTGCTCAGTTCCGTGGCCAGCTTCACGCGCTGGCTCTCGCCTCCCGAGAGTGTCGTGGAGGGCTGTCCGAGCTTGATATAGCCGAGGCCGACGTCCTGGATGGTCTTTATCTTGCGCAGTATGTCGGGCACGTTCTCGAAGAACTCCACGGCCTGATTGATCGTCATGTCGAGCACGTCGGCAATGCTCTTGCCCTTGTATCGCACTTCAAGCGTCTCGCGGTTGTATCGCTTGCCGTGGCAAACCTCGCATGGAACCATCACATCGGGCAGGAAGTTCATCTCTATTGTCTTATAACCGTTGCCTCCGCAAGCCTCGCAGCGACCGCCTTTCACGTTGAACGAGAAGCGGCCGGGCTTATATCCGCGTATCTTCGCCTCGGGTAGATTGACAAAGAGAGAGCGTATGTCGCTGAACACGCCAGTATATGTGGCAGGATTTGAGCGCGGCGTGCGGCCCAACGGGCTCTGGTCGACGTTGACAACCTTGTCAATATGCTCCAATCCCTCGATGGCGTCGTAGGCCATCGGCTTCTTCAGCGAACGGTAGAAGTGCTGCGAGAGGATGGGCTGGAGCGTCTCGTTTACGAGCGTTGACTTGCCCGAGCCGCTCACGCCCGTCACGACAATCAGCTTGCCGAGGGGAAACTCGACGTCCACGTGCTTCAGGTTGTTGCCCGACGCGCCGCGAATCCACAGGCTCTTGCCGCTGCCCGGGCGCCGCGTCGTGGGGACGGCGATTTTAGTCTGGCCGGTGATATATGGGATGGTGAGGGAAAGCCCCCCTCTGTCCCCCCCAAGGGGGGATGACCGGTGTGTCTTAGAGGAGGGAGAAGCGAGGAGGGAGGAGGGAGAAATGCGTTCTTCCCCACCCACATTATGAGTTTCTTCCGCCCCTTTCAAACAGCCTTCTTCTGCCTCTTTCAAACTGTCTTCTTCCGCCTCTTTCACAATGTTCTCTCCCGCATCGTTCAATCCGCAGGCCTCCTCCCCTTGGGGGGATGCAAGGGGGGCCGGAGCTGACAGCTGGGCCGGCGGCGCTCCCTGATACACCACCTCACCGCCTTTGCGTCCTGCTTTCGGACCGATGTCGATGAGCCAGTCGGCGGCGAGCATCATATCCTTGTCGTGCTCGACGACGATGACGGTATTGCCGATGTCGCGCAGCTCTTTCAGGGAGCGTATCAGGCGTTCGTTGTCGCGCTGATGAAGACCGATGCTCGGCTCGTCGAGGATGTAGAGAACGTTGACGAGCTGCGACCCGATCTGCGTCGCAAGACGTATGCGCTGGCTCTCACCGCCCGACAGCGTGGCCGACTGACGGTTGAGCGACAGGTAGTCGAGACCCACTTCGAGCAGGAAGTCGACGCGCGTACGTATCTCTTTCAGTATCTCTTCGGCAATCTGACGCTGCTGATTGTCGAGGTGTTCCTCCACGTGGTCGAGCCATTCGCGTAGCTCGGCGATGTCCATGTCGGCCAATTCGGCGATGTTCTTGTCCCACACGCGGTATGAAAGAGCCTCGCGGTTGAGCCGCCGTCCGTGGCACTCGGGGCACTGGCAGACGGCCATGAACTGGTCGGCCCACTTCTGAACCGTTGCCGAGTCGTCACTGTCGATAACCGTGCGCAGATATTTCACCACGCCGTCGAACGCGACGAAATAGTCGCTTGACGTCTTCACGAGGTCCTTGTCGATGCGCACGTTCTCCAGCGAACCGTAGAGAATCTCGCTCATCGCCTCGTTAGGTATGTCGCTGACGGGCGTCTTCAGGTCGCAGTCATACTTCTTCAGTATAGCGTCAATCTGCCAGAAGACCATCTGGTTCTTGTATTTTCCTAATGGGACAATCGCTCCGGCGTGGATACTCAGCCGCCGGTCGGGGATGACCTTGTTGAGGTCAATCTCGTTAATCTGCCCGAGGCCCTTGCAGTGCGGACAGGCACCCTGCGGCGAGTTGAACGAGAAGTTGTTCGGAGCCGGGTCGCTGTAGGATATGCCCGTCGTGGGGCACATCAGACGCTTTGAGAAATACTTCGCCACGCCCGTCTCCTTGTCCAGTATCATTATCAGTCCGTCGCCCTGCTTCATGGCCGTGGCCACGGTCTTCTTCAGACGCTCGTCGTCCTTGTCACGCGGCAGCACCTCCATCTTGTCGATGACCACCTCGATGTCGTGGTTCTTATAGCGGTCGGTCTTCATGCCGCGCGTAATCTCTTTCACCTCACCGTCGACGCGGACATAGAGATAGCCCTTCTTACGCATGCTCTCGAACAGCTCGCGGTAGTGGCCCTTACGGCTGCGCACGAGCGGGGCGAGTATGAAAATCTTGTGGCCGGCATAGTCGTCGGTTATCATTTCGAGCACGCGCTCCTCGGTATATTTCACCATTTCCTCGCCCGTGGCGTAGCTATAGGCACGGCCAGCGCGGGCGAAGAGCAGACGCATGAAGTCGTATATCTCGGTCGTCGTGCCCACGGTTGAGCGCGGATTCTTGTTTGTGGTCTTCTGCTCGATGCTTATCACCGGACTGAGTCCCGTGATCTTGTCCACATCGGGACGCTCCATACCGCCGAGGAAATTGCGGGCGTATGCCGAAAATGTCTCGATATAGCGCCGCTGTCCCTCGGCGAAGATGGTGTCGAAAGCCAGCGACGACTTTCCGGAACCGGACAGACCGGTGATGACCGTCAGGCTGTTGCGTGGAATCTCCACGTCTATGTTCTTAAGATTGTGCACCCGCGCACCCCATACGTTTATCTTTTCGTCTTCTCTCTGCATCGTTTTTCTTAATGTTTTCCCGAACAACAAATCTTCATTTTCATCATCCATGCGCGTCAGAAGCCTTCCCCTTCTTCGATGTAGTCTCTCAGGACGTTCACGTCGCGCTTTATGTTATACTCCCGTCCGTCGGCTCCCTTGGCCTTGACCAGCACATAATAGACGCCGTCCTTCACCGGCGAGCCATGGTAGGTGCCGTCCCATCCGCTGTTGATGTCGCTCCACTCATAAAGCTTCTGTCCCCAGCGGTTGAAGATGTAGGCCTTGAACTCGACGATGCTCTTGTGTGTGTCCTTGGCCTTGTAGATGTCGTTCACGCCGTCGCCGTTCGGCGAGAAGGCGTTGGGCATCTCCAGCACGCTCGTACTGATACTGATACGGATTGTCGAAATCAGCTCCGGCTCTTCGTCGCCGCCATAGCTGACGTAGAGCGACACGTTGGTCGTACCTGACTCCATGAACTCAAAATCCGTATTCTCCTCATATCTCACGATGTAGGCGTCACGGCTTCCGTCCTTGACAAACCGCCATTCATACGACGGAACCGTGCCCTCGTCGATAGCCGACGGATTGGCCCGGAACGTCACCCGCAGCGGGGCCTGGGCATCGTCGATGGCCTCAGTCTCCTCACGCTGCTCTCCGTCGACGGTATAGTAGGCCGTGGGCGTGAAGTCAGCCAGCATCGCGACGGGCATCATCATGACCATCACGACGGCCATTATAAGTTTTGTTCTCATAAGATTCATACCATTATCATATATGTAACGTGCAAAGTTACACAGAAAATTCCGATTTCTGCATCGCTGAGGCAATAAATATGGAAGAAGCAGGAAAGTGAAAATCAGTAACAGGCAAAGTCCGTGCGGTATGTTACCAGTCATTCAAAATAGTCATACTGATTGGAGAAGAAATCCTCAATCTGACTTATCAGATTTTCATTTGCTTTGAGTGCATCATTGTTTATCAGCATATATGCACTTTTCTCAATATTCTCTTTGTGATAAAAGTGCTTATTACTGAAATATGTCGCCATCAATTTTGAATAGACTCTATACCGGTACTTTCATTATATGGTAAAAGGGGTATGCACTTTCTAACATTACAGCAAATATGAATATATTGGAATCCGCCTTTTAGAAAGTTCTTCCTTTGACACATCGGACAACACAAAAGGCTTGTTTAAGCCCTTTGCGACATCTGCATTGCCAATATCTTGACCGATTCCTTTTTCTCTATCAAATAAAATATCACCCATAGCTCAAGGCTTTAAATGAATATGTTGCAAATATACTAATTAAAAAACAATTACCCAAATAAACGAATAGAAAAAGTGAAGAATGAAGAATGAAGAATGAAGAGTGAAGAATGAAGAATTTGCTGCCGCCG
>ERZ860264.1813-NODE-1813-length-13358-cov-4.026084_pt1 | contig 13358 bp, 13 predicted proteins | sample MGYA00509980_ERZ860264 | MGnify/ENA primary metagenome ERZ860264 (study PRJEB30046, sample SAMN00715212) | human gut metagenome | study: EMG produced TPA metagenomics assembly of the A metagenome-wide association study of gut microbiota in type 2... | reverse complement strand
AGCTAATACTTTTATAATTCTTCTTTCTTTCTCCATTGAAAGTGGAATTTTTGAAAGAATATCTTTACTTGCTATATAAGTTTTATATTCTAAAGAGTCTACAGGCAGTTGTTTAATCTCCCTTTCAAAATAATCATATAAACAATCTAATGTAATAAAACTCATTTTATTTTCTTTATCATAAATTAAACTTTTTAAACTTCTAGAATCATCTGAACAGATGAAAGCAAAAAGAGTTCTCTCATTTTGAGCAAGTTTTTGAGATAAATCTGGTAAAGCAAGAGCTGTTACATAATCTAATGGATAGAAATCTTTTGTACACTCTTCTGGATTTTCATCAATAATTTCTTTGAGAAGAAGCTCTTTCAATTTAATTTGAGAATTTTGTTCTCTATACTCTTCATATCCAGTTTTTAGGATAATATTTTTCATAATTTGAAGCACACTTGCTTTTTCAAAAATTAGGTGTTCTTTCAAAAATCTTCCACTAACTTTTTCCCATTCATCTCTTTCAAAAATATTTTTTAATTTTCTAGTATATTGGAATATATCCTTATGAGTTATTAATAAAATATTTGAGCTATTATGTAAGTTACAATACTCTGCCATATCTTGAATTTCTTTTACATCTATTTTATTTATATTAGTTTCTAAATATCTTCCAAATTCATCAAAAATATAAAGAATACCTGAGTATCCTTTTTCTTCAATACCTTTTTCTATATCTTCAAGTAACTCTTTTATATTCTTAATTTCCCCATTATAAGAAAATTTTTCTCCACCAAATTGATTAGAATATACTTCAGAAAATATTTCTTCAACTTTTTTTGTTTTATATTTTAATTCATGGTAGAAGTTTTTCTTTTCTAATTCAGAATGAAAGTTATTATAAATAGTTCCATGATTTTTTTTCCAAAACTCTAATTTTGATTCAATGATATCTATTTTTGAAGCAATATCTATATTTATATTTTTCTCTTTCAATGCTTTCCTAACTCCAGAGAAAACTGCTTCTGAGAAATTCTCTTTTGTTTCATCAATAAATATAATTAAATATTTTTTTCTTTTAGCTTTTTTTAAACTTTCTGAGATATCATAAATGTCTTTTGCTTTTTTTAGAAGATTATCATAATCTTTATATTTTAAATCTGTTCCTAAAATACTTGCTAATAGAGCAGTAAGATATGATTTTCCAGTTCCATATGCTCCAGACAAAATAATTGCACCATTAGTTTTATTATCAATAGATAATAAAAATTTATCCAACAATCTCATATTATTAAAAGTTGGATAATAAGCATTTAATTTTTCTTTATCAGTATAATCACTCCTTAAATTTATAGAGTAATTATTTGTATTAAGTATGTGTATAATTTTTTCCATTTCCCCTTACTCTCTTTCCATTATTAGCTGAATAATTTCTTTTTCTGAAATATCTTTTATTATATTTATATTCTGTAATCCTGCTGCTCTATCAACAAATAAAAATTCTCTATTTTCTAATTTTGAAATCAGCTTTTCATATTCATTAATTCTCATTTTTATAATACCATTTATATAACTATATGAATCCATTATTGAAATTTGTTTATCTTTTACTATTCTTTTTAATAAGAAAAATATCAATTCTTCTGCAATTTCGGTATTATATATATCTCTAAAATAATATTTTCCATTTTCATTTTTTTGTAAATAATTTAATTTTATAAATGGAGAAAATAGATTATCTTCAGGGTCTACTTTTAAATCTATATCTTTGTAATAAGTTTTTATAAAAACACTTATACTATCTCTTATACTTCTTTCTGAAACTACTTCCTTTTCCTCTTTATAGAATAAAGCTAAAATATCTCTAGCTTCTTCCTCTGTAAATACACTATTTTTTGTATTTTTTATAAAAAGATTCCATAAGACAGGATTTTCATCTTTTTTCTCTCTTTCCATTATATAAGTATGTAATAGCCATAAAGTATTTATCTTTTGTAAATAAGGGTCCATTTTTAAAATATATTCTATCTCTCTTTTTAAATATAATTCTTTATCCTTTTTACCTATAATATCTAACATAATTAACCAGAATTTTAAGGATTGTACCATTACACTCCCGATTCCTAATTCATCTATAGCTTTTATATTATTTTTTGAAAAAATATTCTCATCTTTATTCTTTTGGACATACTCAACTCCCTTTTTTACCCAACCATTTCTTAAATAAAAAGAACTATGTCCTACTAATAAATTTCCCATCTTTACTCCTCATTTTTTGTTCTAAGTGTCGAAGCTACTAAGCAACCCATATCAAATTTATTTACACAATTAAGACAATTTACACATTTGTTTTCATCAATAGTATACTTGCCATTTATAACACTTAAAGCACCAAAGCTACAAGTTGAATTACAAGCTTGACAATAGATACAAGTATTAAATTTATTGAACTGTTTAATAATTTTTTTATAGAGATATTTATCTTTTAAATCTATTAGTGTAACTCTTACTTCTCTAGATTTTTCTTTAAATGTCATTTTAAATAAAGCTTCTTTTTTTCTATTTAAAACAAACATCTCTTCTGATTTTCCTTTAGAAGATATGGAAATTTCTCCAAAGGGTTTAAATAAAGTAATGAATTCTTCATCAATATCTCTATTTAAAGTAAAAATATATGTATTTTTTTCATTGATACACTCTTTTTGCTGAAATATTGTATTTTTACTTTTTTCTAATCCTTCTCCACCACGTCTTAATTTCCATTTTTCTTCTTTAACATAATTTTCATAATCGAATTTATTTGTATTTTTAGCAAATTGGATTAGGAAATTTTCCCATTTTGTATATTCATTATTATTAAATATTTTTGTTACAAATTCACTCCAAGTACCTTTTTGAGGGCATACCCAACAACCAACTCTAGGAAAACCTTGACGATAACTATCATTAAAAGTAATTTTTTCACTTAAAATATATAACCATACATCAATATCCAACCAATCTATAATAGGACCTATACTAAGTTGTTTATCTATTTTTGTACTTTTTAAGATTTTAGGATATTTACTTCTTGATATAGATTCTTTTCTTCTAATACCATAAAAAGTTAAAAAATCTTCTTCAAAATTAGAGAGAGTTGTTCCCATAGGTCCAGTTTTAAAAATAGAACAACACCAAGTATTAACTCTACTTGGGGGACCTATTTCTTTACACATTTCAAAGAAATTATTTTCATCATTTTTTTCATCAAAAAATGGTGTCATAGGATTATCTTCTTTAAATTTTTCAACATATTTATAAGTTAGAGGAAGCTCTAAAGTAGTATCTCCAAATATATGCAAAATAGATTGATTATTTAATGTCTTTCTAACTAAATGAGAAACTACAGTTGAATCCTTTCCACCACTAAAAGAAACCATAGGAACTCTAGTAGAATATTTTTGTAGAACCTCTTCAATAAAAGGATAAGCTCCTATAAAGTGTCCTTCATCATCTATTTCTCTAGAATTTAATAAAAAATTCATATGATTTTTATTTTCTTCAATAAAATCTTGAAATATTTGGTTTTCTTTAAGAACCATTTCGTTAGATTTTTTAAAATCTAAAACTTTAATTCTAAATTCATCAAAATTACTTAAGTTATTTATTCTCTTTACTATACTCTCTTTAAAAGGAGTACCATCTATTATATATCTTCCTTGTTTAGTACACCAAACTGATTTATAATAAATATCATCTTCTAAATTAAATAGATTTTTTAATAGATGTTTTTCTTCTAAAAAAACAGGTCTTAAATCTTGAGCAATCTCTAATAATTTTTTAGATTTAATATCTCTATCTTGTAAATTTTTTTCTAGAATAATTGGAATATTTTTTTCATAGTCCCAATAAATTCCCCAATTTCTTTTTGCCACTTTTGAACTCCTTAATTTACTTTATTTTTATTCCTTTTTTCTCTAAATCGGATATTACTTCATACATATCAGTAAAACTAGTTTCTTCTATACTCAAATCACTTAACCATTTACTGTCTATATAGGAATTATCTAAACCATAACGAAGTAATTCCTCATATGTTCTTTTGTTTTCAGTAAGAAGAGAAAGTTTTTCTTCTTCTATTTGAATTACGTATCTATTTTCTAAAAAATTTTTATACTCTTTTTTAGGAATATCTCTTAAAAGTTCTTTAACTTTAACTTTTGATATAAAGAAATTACTACTGATTTCAATAAAATCCTCATTATTAGACATAAAGTATTTTAAATCCTTTATATTAAACTCGATATTAAAATTAGCAAAAAGTATTGATTTCAATCTGCCTAACCAAATATATTCAATTTTTTCTAAATCTAATATTTTATTATTTTTTAATATTTCTATAGCCTTTTCTATCCCCATCTTATTTAGAATTAATAGATAATTCTTATTCCCCTTTCCTCTAATATTTCAATTGCTTCATAGATATCATACACATTTACTTCATTTTCATAATCTATGTTTTTTAAATCTTCAATATTTATTTCTCCTGTTTTTATTCCAAAATTTAATAAATCGTTGAAATTTTTTATAGTATTAGTAACAGGCTCAGCTAGTGTTTCAATTTTAGAATTTTCTATCCTTTCAATTACTTCAACTTCTTCAACATCAGTTTCTGTAATATCATCATTATTTTCAACCAAAGATATTGGCTCTTCTTGAATTTCTTCTTTTGCTTGAGTAGCTTCGCTTATATTTTCATTTACAGTTAAATCATTATTTGAATTAGAAATAGCTTCTATTTTCTTTTCAAAATATCCCTCTTCATATAATATTTCCATTAACTCTTTATAAAGAGGTATAATTTTTTCAATATCCATATTTGTCAAAGGTAACTTTAATTTTAATCTAATTAGAATATTAGAAAAAAACTTTTCTTGTACCTTTTTTATAATCCTTTTATCTTTAACTTGGAAGAATATATTCTGAAAATCTTCGCTAGAAAAAGTCTTTAAAAATTCAATTAAATTAAATCTGTTGTTAAAAAAATCTTTGTAATTATCCCATTTTAGATTTGTAGAATTTTGTTTTTTTATTGCATTTTCTAGTTTAGTTAAAACAGGGTCTGCTTTTTTCTCAGGCTGAATTTTTGGGACCTCTTCCTTTTTAACTTGCTCTTTCATTGGAATAATTATTTTATTATCCTCTTTAGGAGAGGTAACTAATTTAATTTCAGTTTTTTTAGCTTTAATCTCAACTCCTGTATCTACTGTATTTACCTTTGTTTCTTGAATACTTTTTAATTTAGCTTTATATTCATCTATCTCTTTATAAAGTTCTAAATTTTTATTTTTTTCAGCTTTAAATTGCTCTTCTAAAATATTGGTTTGAGATTTTAATTCTGTATAGGATTTCTTCAAATTTTTTAATTCGATTTCTAGTATATCATACTGGAGCTTTTGGAAATTTTTTTCATTTTCAAGTTTTTTAATATTTCTTTCATCTTCTGAAAGCTTGGATTCTTTTTCTTTTTTCTGCCAAGTTAGATTTTCTAGTTTTATTGTTAAGTCTTGTATTTTTGTATTTTTTACAACAAGTTCTTTTTCTAAATCTCCAAAAGATGCTTCAATTTCAGATATTTCTCTCCTAATTTCTAAAGTTTCATTTTTTAAAGTTTCCTTTTCCTTTAAAGCTTTTGATAATTCCTCTTTTATTCTTTCATTTATTCTATCTTTTTTTAATAACCTACCTTCTAATTGATTCTTTAAAATAATTAATTCATTTTTTTCTCTGATTACTGTATTAAGTTTTGTTTCAAATTCTATTTTAGATTGTTCATTTTCATTATCTTTTTCCTTCTCTAAGAGATGTATTTTTTCTTCAAAAGATTTTTTAATCTCATTAGATTTTTTTATATTTTGTTTAAGGAAAATACTCTTCTTTAATTCTTTTATTAAATTAACAATTAGATACTTTTTTTCTTCACTTTTAATTGATAGGTTTTCTTCTTTTAATCTGCTGTATTCTCTATATAAAACTTGTTTTCTAGATACTAATTCTAAATTTTTATTCTCTAAAATAAGATTTTTATCTTTTAATGAAAATATTTCTCTTTCTAATTTAATTTTTTCCTCTTGTAATCTTTTAGAGATTATTTCCATTTCTCTAACTTTAGTTTCAAGTTGCTCTATTTCCTTATTTTGCTCTGAGATAGTATTAAAAAATCTAATTTTTTCTACCTTTATACTATTAATTTCACTTTCCTTTTGCTTAATTTTTTGCTCTAATAAAGAATAGTTTTCTTGTAATGTATTAAACTCTTCTTTTAATTTTTTATTTTCAAATATATTTAATATACTCATAACTTCACCTAAAATATTTTTTCTAGTATTAAATTGAATTTTTCTAAATCTTCATCTGTATTAAAATATCCTACTGATAACCTTAATGTTCCACCATTTTGAATAGTATTCATATGTTGATGGGCTAATGGAGCACAATGTAATCCTCTTCTTATTACAACCCCTTCATCTTCTAATAAAGTTTCTAACTCTTGAGGAGAATAGTCTTTTCCTACTATAGATATAACACCTATATTATTTTCTTTATCAGATAAAATTTCTAAATCATAAGGATATTCCTCTAAAACTTCATATAATTTTTCTATATTTTTAATTTTCTTTTCTTTTATATTTTCTATACCAATCTTTAGTAACTCTTCAGTTGAAAGTTGTAATCCTATTATTCCCAATATATTTGGACTACCAGCTTCAAATCTTTCAGGTAAATCTTTAGGCATATCTTCTTCTTCTGATTTTATTCCAGTTCCACCATATAGTAATGGATTTAAAGGAATTTGTTTATTGTATATATACCCACCTATACCAGATGGTCCATATAAATTTTTATGCCCTGCAAATACTATAAAATCAGATAAGCTAGATATTTCTTTAAAATCTAAAACTCCTCCTGTTTGACTAGCATCTAAAATTGTGATAGCATTGTATTTTCTTCCCTCTCTAAATATTTTTCCTACTGGCAATATATTGCCAAAAACATTTGAAGCATGATTACAAATTATTAAATCTGGTTTTTGGGACATAAATTCTATTTTCATATTTTCAAAATCCAATTCAAATTTATTAAATTTTAAAATTTTTAATTGGATTCCCTTTTCTTTAACAACTTTTTTAACTGCTCTATAACATGAATTATGTTCAAAAGGAGAAATATAAATAGTTTTTATCTTTGAATAATCTAATCCAAATATGATTTCATTTAAAGAAAATGTAGCTGATGAATTTAATATAACATTATTAGTAGTACTAAAAATATTTTGTAAATTTTTTACTAAGCTTTCTTTTATTAACCTAGCATTTTTACTTTTATCTGAGTTATTTCTTGAAAAATTAACTCCATATTCTTCATAAATTTTCATTGCTTCTTTATAAAAACGCTCAAACTTTGGATATGTTGTTGATGCGTTGTCATAATAAATTATATTTTCCATTCTAAATCTCCCATAAAATTAATCAAAGTACTATAATATCATCAATGTATAAATGCGGATATTACTATAATTATAATATTTTTCATCAAAAAAATAAATACATTTTTTATATAAAATGTATATTATACCATTTTTTTGGAGAAAAATAAGCAAAAATTTTATGAAAAATAATGTAAATTTAATTTCTAAATTATTTTAATGAAAGAGTTTAATGAAAAGTATAATCTAGATATTGATATTTTAGATATATTAGAGGGGTAGTTACTTAAAATTTAGTAGTATAAAATAACTAAAACTATATACCCACAAAGAAATAGAGATTTACAAGTAAATATGGTATAATATAATAAAAATATAAGAAAAGAGGTGTAGCCATGTTGAAAGGAATTCCAATAGGAAGAGAGGATTTTAAAGATATAATAGAGAATAATTACTATTACATAGATAAGACAAAATTTATAGAGGATTTACTTTTAGATGGAACACATGTAAAACTTTTTTGTCGTCCTAGAAGATTTGGAAAAACTCTCAATATGAATACCCTCAAATATTTCTTTGATATAAAAAATGGAGAGGAAAATAGGAAGCTATTTAATGGGCTATATATAGAAAACTCTCCAATGATAAAGGAGCAGGGAAAATATCCTGTAATATTTTTAACTTTAAAAGAGCTTAAGGGGAGTAATTTAGAAACCATCTATCTTCAAATTAGGACTTTAATTTCTGATTTATTCAATGAGTTCAAGTATATAAGAGAGAGCTTAGATGAGAGAGATCTTGAGATATTTGATAATATTTGGAAGAGAAAAGATGAAGATTATAGCAACTCTTTAAAATTTTTAATAAGATGTCTGTCTGAGTATTACAATCAAAAGGTTATTTTACTAATAGATGAGTATGATGCTCCCTTTATTACAGCATATGAATTTGGATATTATGAGGAGATTTTACAATTTTTTAAAGTTTTTTATGGTGGAGCTTTAAAATCTAATACCAACTTGCAAATGGGAGTACTCACAGGGATAATAAGAGTAGCTCAAGCTGGGATTTTCTCTGATTTAAATAATTTTATAAGTTATACAATATTAGATAGTGATTATAGTCAAAGCTTTGGAATGGTAGAGCAAGAGGTAGAAGAGATACTAAATTATTATCAAGTAGGATATGAGATGCCAGAAGTAAAGAGATGGTATGATGGATATACCTTTGGAAAAAGTGAGATATATAATCCTTGGAGTATATTAAATTTTGTAAAAAATAAAGAGTTAAAATCATATTGGATAAATACAAGCTCAAATTTTATGATAAAAGAGTTGTTACAACATACAGGAGCAGAGGGATTAGAAACTCTTGAAAAAATATTTAACCAAGAGAATGTAGCAGTAAGAATAACAGATAATGTAAGATTTGGAAATAATCTATCAGCAAGTGAAGTATGGGAGCTTATGGTATACTCTGGATACTTGACAATAAAAGGAAAACAGGAAGATGGAAGATATCTAGTTAGAATACCTAATATGGAGATTACTAACTTTTTTAAAGATGAGTTTTTAAGCATAATCTTTGGAGAGTATAGAGTAGTAGATGAGTTAAGAGATGCATTATATGATAAGAATCTAAGACAACTAGATAAATCAATAGAAAAGTTGATTATCTATGTTATGAGTTCATATGATACAAGCAGGAAGTATGAGAACTCTTATCATATGCTACTAGCAGGATTTTTCTATGCACTAGATGGATACTATACTATAAAGTCAAATATGGAAACAGGGTATGGAAGAGCAGATATAATCTTATTTCCAGAGGATAAATCAAAGGCAGGATATATCTTGGAGCTAAAAAGAGCTAAGAGTAACCCAGAAAAAGAGGCAAAAGAAGCTTTAGAGCAGATAGAGGATAAAAAATACCATATAGAATTAGAGAGATATGGAGTAAAAGAGATAATAAAAATAGCTTATGTTTTTGATGGAAAAGAGGTAGTAAGTAGCAACTAATTTCCTTTTAATATTTTGCCTAGTCAAGAGGAGGAGTATATTTTGTAACCTCCTCTTATCTTTTCCACTCCTCTGTATATCTCAATAAAAACTCTATAAAATCAGAAGCTCTCTCTTGGGAGCAATCAGAGAGGGAAAAGGGCAAGAGATGGTTTTCACAACAATATATGGCAGTGAGTATATCTCTAGCCTCTTCAGGAGTATATTTAGTCAAATCTGCATAGTTTCTAACAAGTACAAATATATATCTCCTCTGTTTTTCAGTGATTTTTTCCTCTTTCTCAGTACCTATTGGAGTTAGCTCTGTCTTATCCAATTTTAAAAAAGTTTTTTCCATATTCCACCTCTAAAAGCATTTTACAAATCCCCTCTTTGCCCCTTGTACTTCCCAATAATCTCTCTCCCTCTGCTCCATTTCCTCTTTTGCTTCTCTTTCTTCCTCATCTTTTTCTTGGATAGCCTCTTCCAAATCTTTGATAACCTCATCAAGAGTGGAATCTAAGCTCTCTCCATAATATTCCCAATCAAAAGGCTTAAGATTTACTACTATTTCAGAGCCATACACAGATAGCACCACTTTGAAATAGTCCTGTAAAGGCTCATACTCTTTCATCAACCTCAATATCTCTCTTATTTTTTTCTCAATCATATAATCTCTCCTCTATATCGTATACAAACAGGATACACAAAAGGTAAAAAAAATTAAATTGATTCTTATTAGTTATATCGTATCACAAAAGTGATAAAGTTGTCAAGCAAAAGAGATACTTTTTTCTTTGAATTTTTTTTAAAATATTGTATAATTAGACTATAAAAATGTTACACATTGGAGAAAGGAGAGAAAAATGTCTTTCAATGAGATGATGAAAAAAGTAAGACTCGAAGCTGGGGACAGTTTAAGAGGGTTGTCAGATAAAACAGGGATAAATTTTTCCTATATTGATAAGATAGAGAGAGGGACACGTCCAGCAAATTTTGATGTATTAGAAAAATTGATTGAAACCTATCCAAATAAAAAAGATATTTTGTTGAGAGAGTATATAAATGAGTATATACCTAATTTTTTACTAGAGGAATTGAAAGAAAATAGTGATATTGTCACTTCAGCTATAAAAAATTTAGATACTCAATCGGTGTTTGAAATGTTTTTCCAAAGGCTAAGTGTGGAGGATAGAAAGGAGCTTTTGAAAAATATTGTAGATAAATTGGAATTCCAAAGCTATAAAAAGGGAACTATTGAAGAGGATAGAGAGGAATTAGAGGTTATTAGAAAAGAGATTGAAAAATTAAAGTAATTGAAAATTAGATAGACAGCTATATAAAAGCTCAAGAATGTTTTGTTATAAAAGACACTCTTGAGTTTTTTTTTTGAATAACTATTTATGATAGGGAATAAAGAGAATTCAAGAAAAATGTAATTTAGGGAATATAGAAAAAATTTTAGATTTTTTAAAAAGTAACAGTTAAGAAAAAAGGAAATCCTCTTGACTGTGTTTCTCTATTGTGATACAATTAAATTGTATAACAAAAGGATACAAGGAGGGAAGAGATGAAATTGGAAAATATCTATATTTTTGTAGAAGCTGAGATAAAAAATCAGTTTGGAACTAAAGCTAAAATGGGGAAAGCTTGTGGAAAAACAAGACAAGAAGTCAATAAAGTATTAACTAAATTAAAAACTAATAGTGGAATTACTTATAAAAAAGTTGAAGAGTTTTTAAATCTTCTTGGTTATGAATTGGTAATAAAAAAGAGAGGCTAATCATCTTTCCTTTCATCAGTAAATTTTTTTATAAGCTCAAGAATAGATTTAGTTTGTTCTTCACTATTTTTTTCTAGTGTATTTGTAGCTGTATCATAGTTATTCATCAAATCAGCCCCCATTTATATATAATCAGTTATTCTTATCTATATATTTTTATTAATAATATTATAATAGATGGTTATAAAAAAATCAAGACAAAATAGTAAAAAATTATAAAAAAATGGGAGTTGTAAAGGAGGAGATATGGAAAAAAATTCGATTAAGCAATTACTGATGGCAAGCAATTTCTATATTTTAAACAAACACTTGGTAAAGACTCTTGGAATTGAAACAGCTTTCTTTTTGACAGCTCTAGTGGAAGCAGATGAGATTTTAGCTGACAAAAATGGTTGGTTTTATCAGACAATACCACAGATAGAGAAGATGACAGGGTTAACTAAGCATAAGCAGACTAATTGTATCAATGAGCTTTTGATTTTGGGTATTCTCTTACAGGAAAATAAGGGTATGCCAATGAAGAGATATTTCAAGCTAGATTATGAAAAGATAGCAAAACTTCTATCTTCTCATAAGAAGGATAACTCCCAAGAGGATAGAGAGGGAGATTCTAAGGAAGAGAAAAATCAGTCAGCAAGGGAGGGAGATATTTTACACCAAGAGAGCAAGAAAATAGATTCCAAGGAGGAGAGAGATTTAACAGCTAGGGAGGAAAAAAATTGCCACCTTGGTAGAGAAAAAATAGATACAAATAAAGAACTATATATAAATAACTTAGATAAAAAACTAAAAACTACTAAGCTAGATAATATAATTGGGATAGAGTCTAAGAGTAGTTCTAGTAGTTCTTTTGAAAATAGTTCTAGTGGAGAAAAAGATAGTGTTTATCAGATTAAGTCAGCTCTAGAAAACTATGGACTGGGAGTAGAAACTTGTAGAAATATTATGGAATTATTGAAAAATGGAAGGGTAAACTTTGAGAGAATAAACTCTGTACTTGGTGTAGCTAAGGAGAAAGCTTGGGGAGAGGGAGCTATATATAAGGCACTTAGGGATAACTGGGAGATAAGGGGGAGAGATGAAAAGGTATTTAGTGAAAAGGAGCTGAGAAAAAAGCTTAGCTCAAAGGTAAATATACTTTTAGATGACTACGAGAAGGGAAGAACTAACTATGAGGCTATGGTAGAGGAGTATTTAGAGTTCTCTTTAAATTCTATTTTTTCTGAAAATCTGAAGGTAGAGTACTATGAAAAGATGAGAAAAGCCAGTGAGGAGATTACAAGTAAAATAGCATAGAGGGGGTAACTATGGAAGATGTAAAAAGTAGTAGAGATGGACAGGTAAAAGAGTTGATAGCAATAAGAGAGAATGAGCGTGGGGAACAGCTTGTAAGTGCTAGGGAGTTACATAGGTTTTTAGGGATTGCCACAAGATTTAATGACTGGATTGAAAATAGGATTAAAAAGTATGAATTTATAGAGGACTATGATTATACTAAAATTTTAGTAAGAAACTCTAGAGGGCGAAAATACGACTATGCAGTAAAATTAGATGTAGCTAAGGAGTTATCTATGGTGGAAAATAATAGTAGAGGAAGAGAGGCTAGAGTCTACTTTATTCAGTGTGAGAAAAAATTAAAAGTAGCTCAAGGAAGGCTCCCTAAAACCTATCTAGAAGCTCTCAAGGAGTTAGTAAAACTAGAGGAAACAAAGTTATCCCTAGAAAATAGAGTGAATAACTTGGTACACTCAAGAAAACTTTACACTACCACTGAGATAGCAAAGGAGTTGGGACTAAAAAGTGCCAATGCTCTAAATCAACTTTTGGAAGAGGATAAGATACAGTATAAGGTCAATGGAACTTGGGTATTGTGCAGTAAGTATTCTGATAAAGAGTATGTGAGTATAAAACAGACAGAATTGGAAAATGGAAAGATAATCTATGATAGAAAATGGACAGGGCTTGGAAGAAATTTTTTAATTGAGAGATATAGTGGAACTGTAAAAAGAGATTGAAAGGAGGAAAACTATGAGTAATGAAGAGTATATATTAAAGAAATTGGAAAATCTCTCTCCTGTGAATAGGGCTATCAGTGAGAGAATAGTAAAATCTCTAGGGAAAGAGT
>ERZ860264.1805-NODE-1805-length-13436-cov-5.360138_pt1 | contig 13436 bp, 6 predicted proteins | sample MGYA00509980_ERZ860264 | MGnify/ENA primary metagenome ERZ860264 (study PRJEB30046, sample SAMN00715212) | human gut metagenome | study: EMG produced TPA metagenomics assembly of the A metagenome-wide association study of gut microbiota in type 2... | reverse complement strand
AGGCTCGAACTCCCGACACCTGGTTTTGGAGACCAGTGCTCTACCAACTGAGCTAATCCCGTAAAATAGGTTTCCGTCGTTGCTGGCGGAAACCTTTTTATAAGTTTTCGGCCTTAAGCTATTTTCATCAACTGAAGGCCGGAGCTTTCATTAGTCATCGATGATTTCAGTAATCTGACCGGCACCTACCGTACGGCCACCTTCGCGGATAGCGAAACGCAGACCTACGTTCAGAGCCACAGCGTAGATAAGCTCAACAGTGATGGTTACGTTATCACCAGGCATTACCATTTCTACGCCCTCGGGCAGAGAGATTTCACCTGTACAGTCCATAGTGCGGAGGTAGAACTGAGGACGATACTTGTTTCCGAACGGAGTGTGACGACCACCCTCTTCCTTCTTCAGGACGTAAATCTGAGCCTTGAACTTCTTGAAAGGCTTAATCTGACCCGGATGGCAGAGCACCATACCGCGCTTAATCTCCTGCTTGTCGATACCACGGAGAAGCAGACCTACGTTATCACCAGCCTGACCCTCATCAAGGAGCTTGCGGAACATCTCGACACCTGTAACGACAGACTTCTTGTCCTCGCCCAAACCGAGCAGCTCAACCTCATCACCTACGTGGATAACACCAGTCTCTATACGACCTGTAGCAACAGTACCACGGCCAGTGATTGAGAACACGTCCTCAACAGGCATCAAGAAAGGCTTATCAATGTCACGCGGAGGCAACGGAATCCACTCGTCAACCTGTGCCATCAGCTCCATAACCTTCTCTTCCCACTTGGCGACGCCATTGAGGGCACCGAGAGCAGAACCGCGGATGATAGGAGTGTTGTCGCCATCATACTCGTACTGATCGAGCAGCTCACGCATTTCCATCTCAACGAGCTCAAGCATTTCCTCATCCTCAACCATATCGCACTTGTTCAGGAACACAACCAGTTTCGGAACGTTCACCTGACGTGCGAGAAGCACGTGCTCACGTGTCTGAGGCATAGGACCGTCAGTTGCGGCAACTACAATGATAGCACCATCCATCTGAGCGGCACCGGTAACCATGTTCTTCACATAGTCAGCGTGTCCCGGGCAGTCTACGTGAGCGTAGTGACGGTTAGCTGTCTCATACTCAACGTGTGCGGTATTGATAGTGATACCACGCTCCTTCTCCTCGGGTGCGTTATCAATCTGATCGAAAGACTTAACCTCAGAGAGACCAGCCTTAGCCAAAACAGTAGTAATGGCAGCGGTCAGAGTTGTCTTACCATGGTCAACGTGACCGATAGTTCCAATGTTTACGTGCGGTTTGGTGCGCACAAATTGCTCTTTAGCCATAGCTTTTTCGTTTATTTATTTTTAATGAATAATCTTGATTTTTTGTTTTAGAGCTGTAACTGAGAGTTGAACTCAGGACCTCTTCCTTACCAAGGAAGTGCTCTACCACTGAGCTATTACAGCAACATCAGAGCGGAAAACGGGGCTCAAACCCGCGACCCCCAGCTTGGAAGGCTAGTGCTCTATCAACTGAGCTATTTCCGCAAACTCCCTTAGTTTAAAGGAGTGGGTGGTGATGGATTCGAACCACCGAAGTCGAAAGACAGCAGATTTACAGTCTGCCCCATTTGGCCACTCTGGTATTTGCCCAACTTACTTTCAAAGAACAACAGCTTCTCAGCATCTTTTCTTGAGCCTCTTGTCGGATTCGAACCAACGACCCCGAGATTACAAATCACGTGCTCTGGCCAACTGAGCTAAAGAGGCGTTCCTTTGCAACCGCTCTCTTACGTGAGATTTACGGTCTGTTGGAAAACGGTTGCAAAGGTAGGCATTATTTTTTAATTACCAAAACTTTTCAAGGTTTTTTTTAGTAATTCCTTAATTTTTCCTTGAATTTCTGCAGTTGAACCCTCATTGAGTCCACTCCGAGATCCAAACTTTCCTCAAATGAGTCACTCACCTTTTCCACAAAAAGTGTGTTTCCGGGAACCGTGACCGTGAGGCTGACCTCCTTGTTTTGAGCCGTTGCGGGTTTTACAACTTTCAATTGCACCTCTACTTTCTGAATATCTTCGTAAGACTTTTCTAACTTGGCGACTTTCTTTTCGATGAACGCCTGTAATTTCTCGGTAGCGTCAAAGTGAATTGACTGAATCTTAATTTCCATAGTTGCCTCCTGTTTTTAAAGGTTATGCCCTCGGATGGGCGTTTTTATAAACTCTCTTGAGCTGCTCGAACGTGGTATGTGTGTACACCTCAGTCGTCTTGACACTTTCGTGTCCCAGCAGCTTTCTCACACTTTCCAATCCAGCGCCGTTGTTCAGCATTGCTGTCGCGAACGTATGCCGGAGAACATGCGGCGTGCGTTTTTTCAGCGTTGAAACCCTTGAGACGTTCTTTTTAACCTCATAGCGGACCTGTGAGCCGTTCATCCTTCGGCCCTTTTCCGTCACGAACAGCGCTCCGCCTTCTATTTCGGGCAGTCCGTTGCGCACCTCTATATAATGTTGCAGCTCTGCCGCCAGCTCCTCACCGAAAGGTATCAGGCGCTGCTTGTCCCCTTTTCCCGTCACCCGGATCTGACGCGCCGGGAGGTCAAGGGATGCGATGTCGAGCCCCACAAGCTCTGAGAGACGAAGCCCTGTCTCGTAGAACATTATTATTATAGTACGCGCGCGAACATCCTTGAAACTGTCGCTCCACATCCCGTCACCATCGATGAGTTCGTCCATTTCGCGTTCCTTCAGGAACTGCGGCAACGGACGGGCCTTCTTTGGCCCTCTCACCATACGTGAGGGATCACGCCCAACGAGTTTGCGGACAAGAGCAAAACGAAAAAAGGAACGCAAGGCACTCAACCTTCTGTTGATTGATGTAGCGATGTTTCCTTTGTCCATCATACTCTCCATCCAACCGCGGATGACATCGGCGTCCACCGACTGCCAAGAGAGATGACCATCCAGATTTTTGAAGTACGTCTCGAAGGCCCGGAGGTCTTCACCGTAACTCTGCACCGTGAGCGGCGACTTGTTCCGCTCGTAGCGCAGGTAGTCCAAAAATTGTCCAATCATCATAAAACGTCGCGCTTAAGGTTTCGGCAACGAATTTACGGAAATTAATTCAAACTACCAAATTTTCCGAGGGATTTTTTATTCCTCGGTAGCTCTCATCTTCTGTACGTAAACGGCGTGTTCCATCTTCAGCCTCTTCAGTACAGACGGTTTGTCGAACTGCTGACGTGCGCGGAGTTCCTTTACAACGCCTGTCTTTTCAAACTTTCTCTTAAACTTCTTGAGGGCCTTCTCGATGTTCTCGCCTTCTTTTACCGGTACAATAATCATTTGTTTTTGGTTTTAAATTTTTAAAATTAGACTTATGCCTCGGGCACGGGGCCACGAAATGCGGGTGCAAAATTACAACATATTTACGTATCTTCCAAATATTCAGGCGATTTTCTTTACTTAGGCGGTTACAATATCAGACATTAAAGACCATATTATAAAACAAAAGCCGATTTTTATTCGCCGCCTCCAAATAATACATTTATAAGGTTTCTGCTATTATTAGGATTTCTGTGACATTAACGAACTCCTTCACATAATAAATATTCAGTCTGTAAAACACATTTTTTATATGCTTCACAGACTGAACACTTATTCCGCTGAAATCATACCGCAGATTCCTATATCATATTGCTACTTATGACCATTTACTGTAAATTACACAACGAACATACAATAAATATACGGTATGACTATAGGTACTACTCTATCTTGATAATTTTACGGCTACACTCCCCTCCATCTGTCACAATATTAATAATATACAAACCTGCCACCAACATTCTAGTATCAAGAACGATTCGTTTTGAGGCTCTGTTTTCCAATATAACCTGTACACCGTTCGACGTAGTGACACTAACACGTTTTATCATCTTTCCGCCGGCAGTAACATTCAATTCCTCACGCACAGGCAACGGCCATATTTCTATTTGTCCGTTCAATGTGACATCTTTAATACCATCACTTCCACTCACTCTATATTTGAATTCAGCGATGTCACTGTCATCCAATTCAGGAGCGGTTGCCATGGCCTTTATGGTAATATCCTTATTTACAACAATAGGTGTTCCGTCATAAACTTTTCGCGACTCCGTATCATCACATGGGCACGTCCCGTCAAGAGTATAGTAAATGGTTGCGCCCTCCGTCTTGCACGACAGAGTTATTTCCGTTCCTTTCTCTACAACAGAACCCGATGTTATATTTGCTGTTGGCGTTGCGACCGTTGTATATGAAACACGCTCCACATTGACAATCGTTGTAGCTGTTTTGTCGGTTCCTTCTATCGCGAAAGTCAAAGCCGCAGTTCCCGGGAGTTCTCCTGTCAGGAGAATTTCCGCCGTTCCGTCTTTTCCTATAACCACCTGCTCTGTTTCCAAGCCGACAATCATCTGCGAGGAGGTCTTTATTTTCAGTGTCTTACCGCTTGAAGCTGATGCCGGCAAGACAGAAACGACCATCGCGGCAGCTTCTCCATAATTTATCGTTATGAGCGAATCGTTTACGATGTTCTTTATTTCCCGCTCGATTCTGAACGTCTGCTGATAGTTGTCCTGCATACGTATTCCAGCATAACTCTTAACCCTGTTGTTCACTACGATAGTAACCTCCCGTTCGGTGAAAGGTTTGGCTGAGTTAAAGCGAATTTTTGAAGCATACGAGACATCACTACCTTCCATTGAACATTCTTCATTGAGTAGCTCTATCTCACCCTCTACCGGAGTACCATTCTGCAAGACTGCCACATTCTCCGTTGTCAGCAGTTCTGGCATCATATACTTGTCGAACTCAACCTCCACTGCATCTTCATAAGCATGGACATTCTTCACTTCCGGCTGACGGTTCTGCTTCATGCCAATATTTACCTCAAGCTGTGGAGGAGGTACGGGCAACCACTCGGAATAAGTAGTTTCATAGCCTTCTTTTTCATATTTAACTTGCCATAAGCCTTGAGGAACATCCCAACGATACATACCGTCTTCATCCGTAAAGAGAGGATTCTCCTGAGCATATTCCGTAGCATCCCATTTCACAATGTTCTCATGCAAGTCACCATACATGTCCTCAACGTTCTCTTTATAGAAAACCGTAGCAGTTACGCCTTCTAGACGATTGTTGGCAACAGCTTCGTAGACATAACCCGAAGGGTCTATATTATACTTTTTATCCTTATTACCAGAGTGATATTTACCACCATTTTCATCCGATTCTTTTTCTTTAGAATCTTCATCTTCCTCATTTTTTTTGCAATGTCGACTCAAATGAAGGTTTTTACTTATAATAGAAGATTTCCATTTTTCGGATTGTGATAATAGAAAATGATCCGCTGCTAACGACGCTGTTATTGTAGCTATATTTGTTAGTACTAAAGGAAGCGCACCACCAGCTGTAATAATCGCAGAAGATATACTTGGTACCATCATTAAAACGCCAACAGCATCAGCAGTTAAAGTCACTGCATAACCTGCATATACACGACTGGCATAATTTCGTGCTTCCGACAATAATGAAGCAGCGGCATCATCTGCTGATGGACAAGGTGATTTTATTTCAGCCATTACAGATTCCCAACTCTGTATATCTTGCAACATTAGATACCCATCGTATGCCGCACTAAGTATCGACAAACCATTCCCGATTTTCTGCAATAATCCTTTTACAAATTCAAAACGTCTTATATTTTCTAAAGCGGCATATTCCCTATTAGACAAATCTCCTAATCTTTTGTGCTCTTCTATCAAATCTTCAAGATTGCTTGCATCCCACCAAGGGACTCCATCTATTTTTGTTTGAACTTCCCATCGTGCAAAGAGAGCTTCCTCAACAATTTCACTCTGTTTGAAAATTTTTTCATCTAACACATCATTTAAATTACCGATCAACGACATACATTTTGAAATGGCTGAGAAAAATTTTTCAACATTTTCATTTAATCTTTGAACTGTTGGTGCACCATTTCTATTAGTCTGTGAGATAAATACATCTAATGTAATAGTATAATTTCTATTATTTGCAAAGTCTATTATATCTACAATCTTATCATCAGACTTAATATACAAATATTTACCGTTTATCGTTGTCTCAAATTTCAAATAACCATTTTCTTCTAAAGTTAATTCATCTATATTAGAACAATCTTTAGATTCATAGTTATATTGTAAATCATCAGACAGAACAGAATATACTGTTTCATAAAAATTACTAGCTAAATCATCTAATTCACTTACGACATCATTGTCTATTAAATCAGCATATTTAGAATTAAAATAAGAATTCCATTCATCGTTATTATGAATTGCACTTAAATCAACTTCAGGTTGTTCTATAGTTATATTCAATTTGTTATATAAAGAATCAAATTTTTCATTCAAAGATGCTATGTTTACATTCTCTTGTCCTATTTCATCACGAATTTCATCAAACAAACTATCAAATTCTTTTGTCTCATTTTCATATTCTAATGCAGAATTATCTCTTTCTTCTGCGTATTCTTTCAAATAAGCCTGATCTATCTTTTGTTCAGAATTACAAATGTAGTCTACACTAACATTTACAGGTAAATCTCCATCATACATATTACCAAATTCGCCCTCTGCAACCCATAAATTTTGTTTCACATCATAAGTAGCTTCAAGTGGATGCCAACCACTATTTGCTGTCTTGACATATAGAACAACATCAGAAACCTTTGTTGTGTCATTCTCTGTAAAACCAATCGTAAATGTAAATTTTTTATTATATATATAATATACATAATTCTCTTCATTATTAGAAGGGTTCAAGAAATCAAAAGTCAGTTCATATGTCTTATGCAATTCTGGATTGTCATGATACATTTTTACAATAGACACTTGAATGGCATTCATGTCATAAACACAAGATACATTTTCAGAAACTAATTCTATTCCACGACCTTTTGCTACCTTTGCATAAATATTATGACGCGAAAGATTATACGGTTCATTCAGTTCGCAAGTTGTAGACCATGTTCCATTTGCTAATGATGTTGTTTGACCTATCAGCATATCACCATCATAGATTTCAATAGCGCACTCACCCACAACCGTTCCACTAACAGGAATTCTTGTATCTGCAACCACCGGCGGAACAACAATAGACAATCCTTTAGCCGTATAACCTGCAGAACCAATCGGCTGCGTTACGGTCTTACCATTCAAATCAAACTGCGTAAATGCACTTGGTATGTACTCTCCGCTACGCGTCGGGACAACGCAGAAACGGACGCGGTCGGTGTAACGTTCCATCGGAATGGCAATCTGATGTCCATTGACAGTGTAACTGCTCGTAGCGTTGCCAACCATGACCGAGTTTTCCACAAACTCGCACGACTCCGGTAAATCGACTATCATCTGAACATTGCTGACATTTGCAGCATAAGCCGGCTTAAAGTCAATATGCCCCGTCAGTGTGAGATAGTTGCCGGCAACAATACTCGGTTTGTTTACAGCGAACGACGTGTTGTCGCCTGTATAATAGAGTTTGGTTTCATCAAGTGCCGGCACCTTTCCAATGTTGACAACTGATACTGCACCACTCTCCACATCAACACTGTTCTGAACATAATCAGTTCCCGCAACAAGCCCCGTCTGTGGCAGTTGGGCTATATCATATATAGTGTTGAAAAGCCTGCTGCTGCCCATTGTAATCAATGTATATTGTCCGTCGGCAAGATCAGAAATTGTCAATACCGTATTAGAATAATCGTATGTCTTTACCAATTTACCATTACTGTCATACAGAGAACCGACAACCTTTGCATTGTCTGTCTTAGCAAACGAAGACTGTATTTTTCCCAATTCCTTGATTTGGAACGTTGCCGAAGCCTTTTGCTCTGCGACAGTAACCTTTGTCACTACCGGCATAAAAACATTCGTGCGGCTCGTTGCCGTAATTCGCAGCACATCGTTATCGTCAATTTCCTCCAAAAGCACGATTTGAGGATATTGCACGTTGTATTGACTGACTGCACATTGTTTGGTCTCGTTATAAAGCTCATAACTTACATTGTTATAGTCGCTATACCAGTTCTGCTTTTCCCCATCACACGTGGTGTAAGTAAAGTCAAGCGTTATTGTGGCGCCGGTAATGGCTTTCAATAAGATGTCGGCCAACGTAACCGTTCCATTTCCTGTCAACAACGAATCACACCTGACAGTCTGACTTATGTAATCGGAAGCGGCAAAAGCTATCGAAGTAGGAACATTGGGCACTTCAAGCATAAACTCTCCATTTCTGTCGGTCTTGGTACTTATCGTCTTGCCATATTTTCCTCCGAAAGTCTGAGAGGCACTTACGGTTGTTCCGTCCAATGGAAGTCCGTTCGAGACATCCTTCACCTTGCCAATAATCTTTACCTGTGGGATGGCACTGAGCTGACAGGTAATATCGTTATTTCCATCTAACAGGACATACTCTGCCGGCAGAGGAGTACTATACATCATTGCAAGATCTTGCGACAGAACGATGCGATAAGCCGCCTGATAACCAGCAGGCAATCCCGCAAGCGTTGTGCTTTGGGCAATATAGTTTCCCTGAACATCAGTCCACGTCACCTGTGTCTGTGCCGTCACATCACTGCCATCCGGTGCAAGAACATTCAGCGTAACATTCTGAGGTCTTGCTAAAGAAGCAAACATGACACTCACGTCATCATCCTTCACCTCAACCCCATCAATCTGTCCGAACACATCGCCACGTTCATTCCGCAAGGTCACTTTCCACGACGTATTGCGGATGATATTATTGAATGTGTAACTTGTCCTGTCTGTCATCACATAGTGCATACGCTGCCCGTTCTTTGTGTTTGTCAGTTCCAGCCACATTTGGGCATAGTCTGCAGCATTGACACCTTTTGGTAAAGAAACCGAGATACTGCGGATATCCTCCTGTATAGGCAGAATTGTAAAATTACTCCATCCGGCCTCATCCTTATATAAAGGTATTGCCGCCGCAGGCACATAGACAATCAGTCCTTCGGGAACGCTTTGAAATACATAATTTCCAAGCGCAGGAGGCGTCATGGCATAAACTATCAGCGAGGACAATTGGGAACATCCCTCAAATGCACGCGAACCGATTTTCTCTATAGTAGCCGGAAGATATACAGTCTCAAGACTTGTATAGTCAAAGGCATACGACGGAACTTCAGACACGCCGGTAACCCGACTCAAATCAAGCAGTCCGCAATTCTTATAACTATTAACTATGCCAAAATCATTGCTGTTGATTTTTCCGGCCACAGTTATCATCCGTACCGCGCTGCTGTTACTTCCGCTGATGGCTGTCGAAATAGCCCTCGACAGGCTACCGGTCGTGAAATCATCCACAATGACCTCGCCGGTTTCCTTGTTCCAATAGTTACTGTTTGGATTGGCCGGATTAGCCGGATTATACTCAAACTGTCCCACAAGCTCTACATCATGATCCGGCATTACAAATTTCATATTCTGACTTTCTGATACAACCGAATCACCTATCAACCACTGTTTGAACACGAAATCAGTGCTGGTATAAGCACTCAATGACGTACTGCTGCCAACAGCAAGCCGTCTGTCTGTAAGATTAAAGCTGCCACCGTCTTCCGGAACTGCCCTTATCGTTAACTGATGCTTCAGTACCGGCGTACCGGGATCCGACGGGCTGTCCGGATTGTAATCGCCGCCTATCTGTGCCCATATCGGCAAAACAGCCGACAAAAGGAACATTACAAGATATATTCTGTTTTTCATTATTTCACTACAATTTTACGTTTAACATCTTTACTGCTTACTACATACATACCCTTTGCAAGTACTGCGGTTACACCGGCGGCAAAATCACCTACCAGTCGGCCGTCTATTGTGTAAACGGAATATGGCATGTCTGCAGAGACAAGACCATTCTCAATACTTATCCGTAAATTCTCCTGACTGATATTACTGATACCTGTTGTCCCGCCAACCACAATTGTGAAACGGGTGTCGCAATATCCGGCAGAAGCGCTGAAACGATAACCTTCTGACAGCTCTGTCTGAGTTTTCGTCTCATTATCCACCAAGATGATATTTTCGTCGTGCTGCATATCCAACGTAAGAGTATATTCGCCGTCTGTCGGAGCAAAAAAGCCCAGACCAACAATGCCGTTTGCCAAAGGACGCTCATTAATTGCATACTTCACCCCGTTTTCTATAGTATATACAAGCATCTGTACATTGTCGCCATCGACGAACTTAGATGCGTCCTTATCCAATTCATAACTACGGGATGCGTTTTCATTCATGACAAAACGTGTACGGTCCTCCACCACTCCGTCAGACATGGTTATATTGTATACCCTGCGTACGGAACTTCCTGATTCACCATTATTTTTCATTCGCGCCTGTAAAGGCTGTACTTCGCTATCCTTTTGTCTTCCGGAACTATTGAATGTAAACGAATTACAATCCACCGGACATTGCACAAAGAATGCCTCTGTAGGACGCAGGATATATTCATCGTCTACAGGCGAATAGGCATCATAGCTTCTTCCATTCCACACGGTAATCGGGGCGGTGAAATCCATCTTGCGGGTATCATAATAGCAAGGATACGGATTGCCTATCAGATTCCATGAACGGTTATGTTCAAACTCGCCGATATATTCTCCAAGTGGCATAACTACATTACCAGCCTCAAAAACCTTGTTCTTGTTTCCGTTGTTTATTGCAGGGAAAGTAAACTCTGCTTTATCCATATTACATTTTAGTATATACCCTTCATACGCGTGCATCACGCTGTCTTCCGTAAGATTAAGCCATGTGTTACCCGTCTGACGTGCGCGATTAAATCCTGAATACTTCCGGATTGCAAATCGGCAACCTTCAGGATAAGCAATGTCTGACACTTTCACATCATACGGGAAAGAGATAAAATTCCATATATCGGTGTTGTTCACATATAAAACTGTCTGTACGTTATCAGCCCGCATACTGCCGTTGGCGACAAGCGATGAATGGTAAGAAGATGAAGAATAGCCACCATAATGGTTACCACCCAAATCATGACATTGCTTGAAATTACCCATTGAAAACATTGTGTTACCACTATAATCCAACGTACCGTAATAATTACGATAAGAGCCTTCATAATAATGGGAATACCAATCCAAAACGAGTTCGCATCCTTCCGTAAACTCCGAAACGTCTTTTATCGTGGCATCGTCATAAACATGGATATATGATGTTTTATCCTCAAGAGGGAGAATCGTATAAAAATCTTTCCAGCCGTTTTGCTTTCGATAACTGTCTATGGACATGGCCGGAACATAAAGTTTTACATTTGTCTTGTCCAAATCACCAAAAGAATACTCTCCGTATGAGAAATCTGCTTTATGCGGAGCCGGAGTTACGGCCCTGCAAATCACTTTCTTAATATTCTTACACCCTGAGAATGGATTACCGGTCATCATTCCACATAACGTTGCGGGTAAATCTATTTCCGTCAAAGCTGTACATCCGTAAAAAGCGTTTTGCTCCAAGATGGAAAGTCCTTTTGCAAACTTCACATCAGCAAGTTTATTACAACTATTAAAGGCATAACCCTCTATAATTTGTACACCGGGAAGGTTGATCGAGGTCAATGGTGTTGAAGCGAAAGCTGAACTACCTATCTCCGTTACGGAAGATGGTATAACGACAGAAGACAATTCACTACAACCGTAAAAACAGTAGCCATTTATTTTTGTAATCGAAGAAGGTATGGTTATACTTTGTAAACCACTATACTGGAAAGCACCGTATCCTATTGTTTCTATATCTTCGGGAAGATTAATTTCTGAAAATCCGCAATAAGCGAATGCGTTCCCTCCTATTGTCTTTACACTTTGAATTGAAACATTCTTAAGTTTGTTGCTATAGTAAAAAGCACTACCACCTATCGTATTTAGCTCCGGCAATAACAATTCCTCCAACAGTGGAAAACCATCTGTATTATATCTATCAGCCCCGGAAAAACTGCTTGGGATGTCAGAAATTACAGCTTGAGAAAGATCTAGCCTTACAAGTTGTTTCATCCGTTTGAAAACGCTCAAATCGTCAGAATTCAACTCACCTGTAACTGTCAATTCATTCACTTTACACCAATTGTCAATCTGCTCCAGAAAACGTTGTGCAAACTCACCCGCCTTTGTCATATTGATTGTTAATTTAAGCGGTTCCGTTCCTTCCTCATTAATAAGAACATTCTGACGCCAGATCAAATCTTCATAGTAAGAATTCAAATCCTTTTCAGGCACAAGTATTCTACTTAAGTTCGAAATGATAGAGACGTCTACATTAGTACCACTGATATAACTCTTTGCATGCAAAACCTTTATGCCCGATGGCAATCCATATATACTTGATATTTTTGCCGGAAGTGTCAATGACGTCACATTAGGAGCCTGAGACAAATTACAATCACGTATTGAAACTACTGCATACTTTTCACCTGAAGGATATCGAATACTATCAGGAATAATAAGTTTTTGCTTTGTGGATATTGCACCCTTAAAGTATACATTTCCTGTTTGAGAAATTGTTCTTGATGCGAGATATTGGTAAAACCCGAGAACCGTTCCATCATCTAAGGTTGCTGTCGAGTTGGCACCTGGAATTCCCGAAGATGTATTAGAAACGACATCCACTGTTATAGCTGAAGATTCGGCTGATTTATATACATGATTAGCCGAATAAGTCTCTGTTGGCATTACAAGGAGTGATACTCCTAAAAATCCCCATGCCAAAAAGGAAGCGATTCTTTTCATCAAAAAATGTTTTGTTTATGAAGTGCTGGTTCACAACACCTCGGATTTATAATTAAGTTCAAGATTCTACAAAAACAATATGCAAGTTATGCTATATGACATCGGTTGATGTTTACACTTACGACCTCTTTAACAAAAATTGTTCAAATGTATAAATAAAAACGTTTTACGCCAATTAATCTATTACACAATATTACACATAATTAAAAAAATGGGTCTAAACGTTATCTTTAGACCGTTAATAAAGAAAAACAGGTTATATTAGTCGATAATATAACTCGTTTAATCAAACAAAGTCGCCTTTTACTTTGACATCATTGGAAGATCTTAGAAAATAAGATGTGTCATATCAGTCGGTGATATAACACATCTTTCACGTTACAGTCTTTGCCATACAAGACTTTGACAATACCAAGGTGATGTTATTGGAATAGCTGAGGTTTCCTTTTCATCCCCGCAAACGTCCCCCCTTCACGCCGTAAGATCGTCTATCTGACTGATAATCTCACGGTATTTGCGCTGTATCTTGGCATGGGTCATATATCCGCAGAATCCGCCTATCGCGCCGCCGATGACACCGCCGATCAGTCCGG
>ERZ860264.1802-NODE-1802-length-13463-cov-4.781772_pt1 | contig 13463 bp, 10 predicted proteins | sample MGYA00509980_ERZ860264 | MGnify/ENA primary metagenome ERZ860264 (study PRJEB30046, sample SAMN00715212) | human gut metagenome | study: EMG produced TPA metagenomics assembly of the A metagenome-wide association study of gut microbiota in type 2... | reverse complement strand
GACCCTCTGCTTGTAAGGCAGATGCTCTGAACCAGCTGAGCTAAACGCCCGATAGCCTCTTGTTTCAAAAGCGTTGCAAAGATACGGCTATTTCCGATAACTGCAAATTTTATGCACACTATTTTTTCATTTATTTTTCAATTAAGCACTTAACACACTGAAATACAGAGGATAAATTACAAATCCTGTCTTATCATTCAAGAAACAAAAAAGGGAAACTATACCTTATTATATATAGTTTCCCCTTTTTCCTTTTGAATTTATTTTATTCCTGCCCGAAACGCTTTGCCTGTTCGGCAATCAATTCCACATCATCAAAATAGTTAATCTTCATCGCCTTGCGTACTTCATCCAATGTAGCGGTTGCCGTAGCACGGGCTGTTTCGCATCCCTTACGTAACATATCGTAAATAGCCGGAATATCCTTTTCAAACTCTTTACGACGTTCGCGGATAGGCGTCAATTCTTCTTGCATAATAGCGGCAAGGAACTTCTTCACCTTCATGTCTCCCAATCCACCACGGGTGTAATGTGCCTTCAGTTCATCCAAATTAGGATAATCGGGCAAATAACGTCCAAAATGCTCAGGCTTACAAAAAGCATCCAGATAAGTGAATACTGTATTTCCTTCCAATTTACCCGGATCGGAAACTTTCAGGTGAGTAGGGTCGGTATACATGCTCTTCACTTTCTTTTCCACCTCGTCGGCTGTGTCCGACAAATAAATACAGTTACCCAATGATTTGCTCATCTTAGCCTTTCCATCCGTACCCGGCAGACGCAGACAAGCCGCATTGTCCGGCAATAGGATTTCGGGTTCTACCAACGTATCACCATAAATATGATTGAAACGACGTACAATTTCACGGGTCTGCTCAATCATCGGCTCCTGATCTTCACCCACCGGAACGGTAGTTGCTTTGAAAGCGGTAATATCAGCAGCCTGACTGATAGGATAAGTGAAGAACCCTACCGGGATGCTGGTTTCAAAATTACGCATCTGGATTTCGGTTTTCACTGTCGGGTTACGCTGCAAGCGTGACACTGTGACCAAATCCATATAATAGAAAGTCAATTCGCACAATTCGGGAATCTGAGACTGGATAAAGATGGTGGACTTCATCGGGTCCAGACCGACAGCCATATAATCAAGCGCCACCTCAATCACATTCTGACGCACCTTCTCGGGATTTTCTATATTATCGGTTAATGCCTGCGCATCGGCAATGAAAATAAAAGTCTTGTCATACAGTCCGGAATTCTGAAGTTCAACTCTGCGCTTCAACGAACCTACGTAATGACCGATATGCAATCTTCCCGTAGGACGGTCACCGGTCAGTATGATTTTTTCTTTTCCCATATCTCTTAAATATTATCTTATATTAAAAATTACGCAAAGATAATCAAACTCGCTCACATACGGATAACTTTGGAGAAAATAATGTAAAGTGTTTGATAGCAAAAGGGATATGTCGTTTTGTACCACATTCTTCCGCAGGGGGCTTTTAGCAAGTTTTAGGTGGAGTTAGGAGGACAAATCACTACTTATCCGTTGCCTTTTCGGGATAAAAAAAGAGGCTTGAAAAACGAGCTTTCGTCTTTCATTGATAACCCCGTTTACCACCGCAAAGAACGCTGTTTTTTCCATGTCTGCTGACGCAAACTTAGTCATATTTTTCCGTATCAGAAAAAAATACAGGCTTTGTTTGCAGGCCGAGGGGTCTTATTCTACGTTCCGCTACATTTTTCATGCCGTTCATTTACTCTGCATATAATAATTTTGCAAACAAAGGAATAGGTTATGAATCAGGCAAATGTAAAGGTGTCGTTCTACCTGAAAAAGAGCGAGGCGGATGCCGACGGGAATTGCCCCGTAATGGCAAAGTTGAATGTCGGAAAATATTCCGAAGCGGCATTCAGTGTGAAGATAAAAGTCCCGCAATCCCGCTGGTCTTCGGGACGCGCTTCCGGAAAAAGCGTGGCGGCAAAGGAAATCAACAACCGGTTGGATGAGATCCGTGCGGTGGCGTTGAGTATCTATAACGAGCAGTCTGCCGTCCGTGACGGTGTGACCGCAGAGGAAGTGAAAAGCATTTTGCTTGGAATGGCAAGCGGGCAGGAAACACTGTTGAGCTATTTCAGGCAATTCATCAACAATTTTGAAAAGCGGGTTGGAGTCAACCGCACAGCCAAAAGTTTGCAGGCATACCGCAATGCCTATAGGCACATTGAGAAGTTTCTGCAAAAAAAATACAGGCTGACGGATATTCCTTTCTCGGCATTGGACCGCTCCTTCATCGACAAATACGACCTGTACCTTCGTACAGAACGCAATCTCGCTCCCGGAACCGTCATCAACCTGACCGTCCAACTGAAAACCATCGTGGGTGAAGCTATAGCTGACGGTATCATTACCGCTTATCCATTCATGGGTTACGAGCCGGTTCGTCCGAAAGCGGTGCAGAAGTATCTTACCGACGAAGAGCTGCAACGGCTTATGACCACTCCGCTTCACAGGCAGACACTTTACCTTGTCCGTGACATGTTCCTGTTTTCCTGCTTCACCGGCATTTCATACAGGGATATGCGCTCGCTGACAAAAGAAAACCTGTCGCTTGCGGAAGACGGCACATGGTGGATTAAAAGTGCCCGCCAGAAGACCAAGATAGAATTTGAAATCCCCTTGTTGGACTTGCCGTTACAGATCCTGAAAAAGTACAGTGATACCGCTTCTGATAACAGGCTGCTACCGATGTATTGTAACTCTATGCTGAATCTCTACCTGAAAGAGATTGCCCGGATTTGCAACATCAACCGTCCGCTGGTATTTCACGCGGCCCGCCATACCTACGCCACGGAAATCACCCTTTCGCATGGAGTTCCGCTTGAAACCGTCAGCAGGATGCTCGGACACAGCCGGATTGAAACCACACGAATTTACGCGAAAGTGACCGATGACAAGATCGATACCGACACAAGGACTTTGAACCAGAAAATATCGGAACGCTTCTCCGTCGTGATTTGATTACCTCTTAAAAAACATGGATATGGATAAGAATATGGAAAACCAGAATATCAAACGGCGCAGCACTTTTGCCGTATTGTTCTATATCAACCGCACGAAAGTACGCAAGGACGGTATGTGCCAGTTGTTGTGCAAGGTAAGCATTGATGCCGAATGGGCACAGATAGGAACCAAAGTATCCGTCAATCCCTCCATCTGGAATCCCGACAAAGGACGTGCCGACGGGCGGAGTGAAAATGCAGTTACGGTGAACCGCGCCATAGATGACCTGACAGACGAGATAACCGGACATTACGACAGGATAAAGAACAGTCTGGGGTTCATTACAGCGGAACTTGTCAAGAATGCAGTCAAAGGCATCGGGCAGAAACCACTTACCCTGCTTGCCTTGTTCAGGGAGCATAACGAGGAGTTCAAGAAGCGTATCGGGATAGACCGCATACAGGAAACATACGACTCCTACAAGCGTTCCTACAAGCACCTTTCCGCTTTTGTTCAGGAGAAGAAAGGCGTGGAGGACGTGACATTGAGAAGCCTTGACCGTGCGTTTTATGACGACTTCGAGTTGTTCCTGCGCACGAACCGCAACCAAAAACCCAAGACCGTACATGAACACCTGTACCGCCTGAAGAAGCTGACAATGCGGGCGGTCAGCCAGGGGACATTGCGCCGTGACCCTTACTGCCGCCTGCATCCCGAACTGCCAAAAAGAAAAAGCCGGCACATGAAATTGGAGGACTTGAAGACACTGATGACCAGCCCGGTGGAGAAGCCTCAACTGCAATTCGTAAGGGATATGTTCATTTTCTCGACATTTACCGGATTGGCGTATGCGGACTTGAAAAAACTGTCGGTCAATGATGTCACGCAGGCTGAGGACGGCACATGGTGGATTCACATCCACAGGCAAAAGACGGATACGCTTTCGTCTGTCCGCCTGTTGGATATTCCCCTTCAAATCATCGAGAAATATCGTAGCCAAAGAACCGGGGACAAGGTATTCAATGTTTACAATCGTGGATATTTTATAACATTGACACGAGAGCTGGGACAGGTATATGGCTTTGATTTGACCTACCATCAGGCCAGGCATAATTTCGGGACCCACATCACCCTCTCGCTCGGTGTGCCGATAGAGACGGTCAGCCGCATGATGGGACACAACTCCATTTCCACCACCCAGCTGTATGCCCAAGTAACGGACACCAAAGTGGACGAGGATATGAAACGGCTAAAGTCCACAGGTTTCGGAAAACAGATACAGCTTTGCGAAGAAGATTTCATCGTCAAGAAAAAACGGGGAAGAAAGTCTGAAATGGCATAAAATAAAAACGGAGAAATGCCCTTTGTAAAAAGGAAATCATTTCTCCGTCTCTTTTAGTGAACGATGCTATACCCATCGTTGTTCTTCCCGGCAACGCTTGTAGGAATCCTCCAGTATCTTCAGAATATCCGATTCCTTATACAGAGTCTTGCCCTGCACCATGTAATAAGGAACCACCCCGAATGTCCGGTACTCCTGCAATGTGCGCCTGCTTACCCGCAGGACTTTGGAGAGTTCCTCGTCAGTGAGGAAGCGCTCACCGTTAAAGAGGGATTTCGGCATCTTCTCAATCACGGAGAGCATCTTCTCCATTTTTTCCAGCCCTTGAAACATCACGTCGATCCGAGGGTCTTTGTCGTCCAAGAAATGATAGCTCATAATCTGCTTTTTATTAAAGGGTGATAATTCAAATCCAACAATCTCTGTACGTCTTCAGGCTTGTAGAACAGCTTGTTCTTGATACGGCTGAAAGGCAATATCCCTTTGTTGCGATATACCTGTAGTGTCTTCTTGTTGATGCGAAGCACATCGCACACCTCCTGATTATCCAGCCAGTTTTTCAAGCCGAGGTCCTCGGCCGGACGGCATACCCGCGTCATCCGTTCCTCAAAATCACAGAACCGGACACGCAATTCTTCAAAAGTCTGTTTGTCAACACATATTATTTCCATAATCCTTGCTTCATTTTAATTAAACATTTGGCTGATGTCTGAACCTCGCCGGCAATGACTTGCCCTTTTGGTTGAGGAACGCCTCCACTTCGGATGCCTTGTAGTAGGTTCTCCCGTCAATCATGTAATAGGTCACGAGCTTCTTCTGGCGGTAACGTGCCAGCGTGCGTTTGGTGATGCCGAGCAGCCGGCACAGGTCGTAGTTGTCCAAGAGCGTGTCGCCGTCCAGGCATTCCTTCAGCTTGTTCATACGCTCCAATGCCCGCTCTATCCTGTCGAACCGTTCCATGATTTGGGCGAACATCTCGCTGTTTATCTGTAACATGAGTAATCTGTTTTAAGTGTAACTTATCGTTTGCTTACACCTTGTTGCGCAACAGGTTATATCATATTATAAGGCCAACAGCGTACCAATGACACCGATAGACACCAAGAGGAACTGATATAACATTGTATATCAGTGAAATAAAAATCTGAGGCTGTAAAAATGAATAAATGGCGAATCTTGCAAATTGCAAGATTTCCTTGCAGGATGCAATGGACTATCGCGAGCATTTGCGATAAATGAGACGGACAATCCCGTTTTTGAAAGCAACTGTCCTGTAAAGTTTCCAACGATTGACCGGAAGTCGATGCAGGCAGTCCGTACCGTTGCCTGTTGTCAGAGGAAGAATGTAGATGATGATTTCGTCAATGAGGTGGTAGATGGAAAGCCCGTGTAGCAAGTCAAGGCTCTTTGGGTCGGATATTTCTGAGGTAAAGGTAAAGGAGTCCGGTTTCTCGTCCTTTTCACAAATCAAGTCCAGCATGGGATAGCCGGGAAACAGCGTGAAGGTACTCCTCTCGTGCCAGAACGGGAAACCTTGGCTGTCCGTCTTCACCCATTGCAACAACTCTTCATTCGGGTCGGGAAGATAACCGTCCAATGTCACTGCCGTTATGATTTGTATTCTTGCCATACCTGTCCGTCTAAAAAAAGAAGCGTGGTAGCCACGCACTCAGACAGAGGCTCTGGTAAAGCCTAAAGGAGAACACGCAACACCACGCTATGACAGAGCATAGCATAAGCATTACGCAATCATTCTCCTTTAACGTCAATTTACCAGATTTCTGTCCGAGAAGCTTGCGCTCTTATGTTATATAATCAGCAGAGGGGTTTTCCCTCCACCGGTTTTCTTCTATGTTTCAGACCGGCAAGGCTATACCCTGCCAAATCTTTTGCAAATTTACAAAATTTCAGTCGGATTGAAAAATCATTTCAATATATTCTGTGTCAACACTGTTGCCGGAAATAGATAGAATATCGGGGATTATCTTATCCCGTATTTCTTCATCTTCCGGTACAGTGTTGAAGAGTTTACATTCAACAATCGTGCGGTCTGTTCACGATGCCCGTTGCACGCTTGAAGGGCATTTGCAATGGCTTCCCTCTCGCTGTTTTCGTCTTTCAAAGGCAATATGTCCGGAGTTTTCTCCGTAATCCGAATATCAGTCTGACTGTCTGCGTTCAAGTCCGGCAACTCCAATACAGGGGTTTCCGTAAGCAACACCGCCCGTTTGATCCGGTTCTGCAATTCCCTGACATTGCCCGGCCAACGATAAGAACGAAGTCGGTATATGGCATCTTTTGAAAAGCCTTTTGTCTCTTTCTTAAGTTCTTTGGAAAACCGTTCACGGAAAAATTCCGCCAAAGGCAAAATGTCATCAGCACACTCGGCCAAAGATGGCATCCTGATTTCCATCTCTGCCAGACGGTGGTACAGGTCTTCCCGGAATCGTCCTTCCTTGATGGCCCGTTCCAGATTTTCATTCGTTGCCGCCACAATCCGCACGTCTGCCATCCGCTCCCTGTCGCTGCCGATAGGGGTATAGGTATTCTCCTGCAACACTCTAAGGAGCATGGACTGTATGTCAATAGGCATCGTGCCGATTTCATCCAGGAAGAGCGTACCGCCTTTTGCCATGTCGAAATATCCGTTCTTTGCCGTATCCGCACCGGTGAAGGCGCCTTTCTCGTGTCCGAACAGGAGGGATGCCGCAAGTTCGCGTGGCAACGCTCCGCAATTGACCGCTAAAAACTTGCCGTCACGTCCGCTGTTCGCGTGAATGCCCTGTGCCACGGACTCCTTGCCGGTACCGTTGGCACCGAGTATCAGCACCGACATATCCGACGGGGCTACTATCCTCGCGTATCTCTCCACCTCAAGTATTTTAGGGCAGGTACGTCTGAACAGGTCTTTCGGTTTCGTGCGGACAGTCGCGAGCGGACGGAATATCTCTTCCGCCAGTTCAAGCAGGTGTTCCCGGTGTACCGGCTTGGGCAGATAGTCTTTTGCCCCCAACTTGATGGCGCGTACCGCATCCGGTATAGACCCGTATTCCGTTGTCACTATGAATGGAATGTCTTTCTTCTCTTTTGTGAGCCACTCTAAAAGCGATATTCCGTCACCTTCAGGCAAGCGCACATCGGACAATATGAAGTCGAACCGATGCTTGCGTATCAATGCACGTGCGGCCGGTTCACGCATGGCGGTCATTACATCGTACCCCGCCTGTTCAAGCCAGTCTTTCTGGCGTTGTGACAAACTTATATTGTCTTCAACTATCAGTACCTTCTGTTTCATCGCTCATTTTCTTTATTTCCTTTTCAGCTTCTGTTATAAGTCCGGAGATGTGTCCTATCAGCAGCTTCACCTGTTCATTGACGGTATTCATATCGCATGCAGAATCGTTTAACGTTGTGCGGAGTTTTACCAGTGGAGCATCGGCCCGTAACAACTCCAACGAGGGCTTTATCTCGTGGGCTATGTCATGGAGCTTTTCAATGTCCCCTGTCTTTATTGCCGATTGCAAGTCTGCCATATTTTGTTCGGACTGGATAATGAAAGTTCTTAGCAGTTCTCTTTTATCAAGCACATCTGCCGTGAACGTGGCAAAATCCGGTGTATGTGATTGCTTTTGGCGGCATTTCCGGGCAGAATGATATCAGATGGGAGATGACTCCCACCATACAGCAAGAATGTTGAGACATTCTTAAATATATTTGCAAAAAGAAGTGTGTAGCTTATCAGCGTAAGTCCAGCTTATATGGCTACTATCGGAATTGTGTGTGAATTTCCGATGCAGGATTTGCGAAGCAATGCCAGAATTTCAAAACCGTTGGTTTCCGGCATCTGTATGTCGCTTAGCAGCAAGTCGTAATCCTGCCTACGCATCTCATTGACCAGTTCTTTGGCATTGGAACAGGTGGTACACGATACTCCGTTGCGTTCAAGCATTTCCTTGGCTATTTCCAGTTGTAATGTGTCATTGTCTATAACAAGTACGCGCTGTGGCAATGGCAGACGGTCTTGCGGAACTGCCGACGCTTCACTATTGATTTTCTCATTGGAAACCGCTAACGGCAGGGATACACGAAATGTGCTGCCATGCCCGATTTTACTTTCCACATCAATGCTGCCTCCTAAAAGTTTGACCAATCCTTTTGTGATGGGCAAGCCCAACCCGAAACCTTCGGCATTCGCCTCAGACGACAGGCGTTCAAACGGACGGAAGATACGCGAAACGGTGTCTTGATCCATACCGATTCCCGTATCCTTTATTTCTATATAAAGCATTCCATTTTCATATCGGACATTGAACTGTATCATACCGGCGTTTGTAAACTTCACAGCATTCGTCAGTAGATTGTCTATAATTTGAGAGATACGATCCATGTCACCGCACAGTACGACATCCGTATTTTGGGAATCATGGTGGAATATGATTCCCTTATTATTGGCAATATGTGAAAATCCGGTCACAATACGTTCCAACAGATCATTAAGGTTGAACGGTACATTGTTGCAGGTTTCCTTGGACTCGTTCAGGCGGTACACGTCCAGCAGATTGTTCAGCAGGTGCAGGATATGTTTGCACTCCGTTTCGATATTTTCCAAATGGTGATTCCTGCGTTTCCTGTCCCGGGTATCTTTTGCCAGTTCGACATATCCGTAAATGATGTTCAGGGGGCCGCGTATGTCATGCGAGATAGTAAGTATGACGTTTTTACGCGTTTCCAGCAGTTCATTATTCCGGTCAATGACACCCTCCATCTTTTTCCTGAGCAGCGAATCCTGTTTCAGATGTTTCTGGATAATCAGGTACGAGAACACCAGCAGGAGGATGGCGGCGATGATCAGCCCGGTGATGATGGAGGTGGAGCGTTGGTGCGCTTGGGCTATCTGCTCTTCCCTGTCCCGGAAGGCGGCTTGTGCATGGTCGCTGATGTTACCGAGCAGGGCGAACAGTTTGCGGTTCAGTTCCCTGTTGCGGATGCGCAGGCTGTCGGTGTAATTCTCCATGTTGCGTATCCGCTCCGCTTGCAGGGCGATAAGCTGTTCGTTCAGCGAGCGGAGCTTGTCGGACGAGGCGGGCACTTGCACCGTTTCCTTGCCGCCGAACCATCCGGCTATGCCTTTCTTCTTCTGCACGACGGTACGGGTCTGTGTCGCTTGCCTTGCAGCTTCTGGCAGATGGTTCACCAGCAGGCTGTCGGCTTTGTCCTGCCGGTGGAACACCTGCATGATTTGGTGCAGGTGTGTCTCCTTGTCCGCCAACAACTGTTGCAGGGTATCTATCTGCGACAGACCGAATATGTAGCTATGGTTCGTTTGCAGCATTTGCAGCAGGCTGTCCACCCTCAGCCGTCTCGTTTGGTAGGCATGGTAGTCCTCATCCTCCCAAGCGATGACGCTCTCGCCCAATGAGGCGAGTACCGTGATGTTGCGGTGTATCTCGGATATGTCACGGCGTGCCTGTCTGATTTCGTAGGTGTCGGCCTCGATTTTCCGAAGGCGTGCGTGTTCATGGAAAAGAATAGCGGCCATGCTGATGATGACCGCCATTAACATCATATAGCCGAAGAGGATTTTAGCTTGCAGGGGTATGTTTCTGTTCATATATAACAAGGTCATATTAAACATCTGTATCGTAAATCCTCTTTTGCAGCAGGTCTATAAAGTTCATGGCATCCATAGGGGTGGAGCGAGAGAGGTCGAACGAGAGTATCATAGCCTGCAGGCTGTTGTCATACGAACTTTTGCTGCCCTTGCGGTCTTGCCCGCCCTCCGTTTTTTCGGGGATGGAGACCAACGCCTCCGCTTCGCTGCCGTCTATGCCGGAAAAGACGAAAGAACCGTCGTCCTGCCGGTCGATTTTCCCTCCGGCGGCTATTATCTGTTCCATCACTTTCCGGGAATCCTGTGGTCAGCACAAAATTTCCGCCTTTACGCTGCCGGTGCATGACACGGTAGCCTGTGGCGCGTGCCAAGGCGAAAGCCCCGCAACCGTAGGCGGAGAAAAACTTGCCCGACCGGGTCACGAGGAAACGGCTGTCGCCGAGTTCCTGCTGTTGTTGTATCAATTCGCGTTCTGTCATACAGTCCTCCTCAGTTCTTTGATTTCATTACAAATCTCCTCTTTTTTGCATTCAATCTGTCTGTACCGTTTTTTCAACACGACTTTCTCCAAGTGTCCGGCAAAATAGATGACCTGCCACCATTCCTTACCGATACGGCTCATGACCTTGCACCGCAGGTTGTAGGAGGAAAAATGCCGCATCATTCCCAAATAGGAGTTTATCGTACTGACAAACTCCTCCCCGTGGGTTTTCACGTAATCGGGCGAGCCTGCCGCCAAGCGGTTCAGGCGGTCGATGGCATCGTAGCAGAAGCCGACTGTGCGGTTGCTCAGGTATTTCCGCCCCGGAAGTATCATCCCTCCGATAAACAGGACACCTTTCGTGTAATGTTGCAGATAGATCTTGCGCGGGTGCAACGACAGCCCGTGTTCGGAGAGCCAGCCGGCAATTTTCGCTTTCACCTCTATCAGGTGCTCTTTCGAGGGATGGACAAGCACCATGTCGTCCACATACCTGCCGTAGTGCTTCACGCCCCATTCTTCGCTGATGAGATGGTCCAGTCCGTCCAGGAAGTTAAGGGCGAGCAACTGGCTTGTCAGGTTGCCGATAGGCAGTCCGCACGAGCCGTCGGAATGGAACAGGCTCTTGTCTTTGGGCAATCCGCGCCAGCTTTGGGGAGGCGTCTTGCGGATGCAGTTCTTTTCCGGACGGTTGAATATAGTCTCACGGAGCAGATAGAGCAGTATCGCCAGGTCGTTTCCCCCGTAGCGTTCGTGCAAGAGTTCTTCGGTCAGGTCATACAGCCGCCTCTTCGATATTTTCATGAAGAACGAACGGATGTCTATTTTCAGGATGTAGCACTCTTTCGTGTAGTTTTCCGAACAGAGCCGGATATGTTCCGCCACATGTTCGATGCCATAGAGCGTACCTTTTCCCTTGCGGGTGCTGTAGCTGTCATTGATGAACTTCTCTTCCAAAAGCGGAACGAGCCTGCGGGCTATGAGGTGGTGTACCACACGGTCGCGGAAGTCTGCAGCGAAAATCTCCCGTTTCACGGGTTTGTTGATAATGAAAGCGATGGAACGCGAAGGGCGGTATGTGCCGGCATTGATTTCCCGCCACAGTTCCACACACCTGCGTTCGTAATCGCTCTCGAAGGCAAGGGCATTACAGGTATTGCGTTTCTTTTTACGGCACTCGAAATACGCCTCGAAAACATCCTCCAACGGAATGCCTCCGAGTTCCTCATCCGTGAAAAGACTTTGTTGTAACTCCATATCGCAATACCATTTTGTTTATCGTAAAGTTTTTATTGAAAAGGCCAAGACCGGACGCACGTAGCTATTTCTGTTGTTCTTATTGTTGTTGTTCACGTTGCCGTTGTTCACATTCACATAAAGAGCGTTGTTCGCCGGATTGTTGTAGTTCTCCGAGGAGGACCAGTAAATGTTGTCTGTTTTTGTCTTTGCGAGCCTCCCTGCACGAGGAAAGCCTGCCGACAACCCTTTTTCAATAATAAACAGTTCGCTTCGGGAAGCCTTGACCGCCCGAATCCCGACTGATAAATCATTGCCTTTTATCTTCCTGTTTCTTCATTCCGCGTTCGTTATATTGTTTCCAGCTCGTAGCCTGCTTGCCTATCTTCTCCAACAGCAGCCCGAACGAGGCGTATTTGCGCTCGGTAATGACCTTCTGCTCCACACATACGCGGAAAAGCATCTGCAACATGCGGTAACGGTCGAGAAATTCGGTCAATACGCCCACTTTTTCATAGCTGCTGTTCGCCTTGTAAATCAGAGAAAGCATATCCAAAGTCAAATCCACCATACGGCTGCCCATACTGTAGCGGAAGAAGCGCGGAAAATCCTGCGTCAGGATCAACAGGTTGTTCAACAACCGGTAAGTGTCGCGGTATAGGGGTAATTCTTCGGATAATGCCATAACTCGATTTTTCAAAAATTTTTCCGACCCGCTTCGCGGGTATTCCATCTTTTAAATGAGCGGCTACGCCGCAAATAGATAAATAGATTGAATAGGTAAATAGGTCAGAAAGCCAAGACCGAACGCACGTAGCTACGCCTGTAGCGCTTACTGCTGTAGCGCACGCGGCCGCGGTCCACACGCACATAAAGAGCGCGGTCCGCCGGAATGTCGTAGACCTCCGAGGAGGACCAGTACCAATCGGACTTTAAGCCTGATACCACTGTCTTGCCGTCAAACAAAGAAGTACGGTTTTGATAAACATTCCACATCTGACCGATAGAAGGAAGAAACCAACCGCTGCTATTGGCAGGGGACGGGACTTTGCTCGCATAATCCACAACGGCATAGTAGGTGGCAGGATAACCGGAATCTTCGGCGGCATTCAAGTTGCCCGTACCTCCGGCAGCGGCGATGATTTTCTGTGTCCAGGCGTAGCCGCTCCAGTCGATGTCAGGTGCAGAGTAATTGTTCTGTTTTTTTCCGCTTCCATCCGTGGGGCAGCAACCCAACTCGGTTCCGTAAACGCCCCACTGACAATAACCGTTTGTGGCATCCTGCAAGGCAATGGCATAGCCGTGGCACTTCTGCTGACCGATACCGGTGGCGGAGTAATCGGAGGCATCGTTTTCGTGATGACCGGCATGGAACACGATGGCGATGCACTCCTCATTCGGCATTTCCTCACCGGGGATAATATACCAATTACCATCGGAATTCTTGCACAGGTAGTCGCCCATCTGCAAGTTATAATTCTTTTCCATAGCCTGCGCACCGTCCACCTTGTATCTCTTGTATTCCCCTACGATAGGATGGGACGCGGACGTGGTGATGGTAAACTCCCTGTTCCCCCCGTCATAACATCCCTCGATAGTCGGCATGGACGAGTGCACCAAGTAGCGGTAAGTGCCGTCAGCCATGCGCAGCGGCTTGGCGGTGCCTGTGAACGTAGCTTCTGCCCCCACGGTGTAGTCGGGAACATTCGCGTCGATAAACTTGTAAACGGTCTTCGGCATCTCGATGACGGCCAACGCCATGCGGTGTTTCATGGCGAAAGAGAGG
>ERZ860264.1801-NODE-1801-length-13465-cov-3.548770_pt1 | contig 13465 bp, 10 predicted proteins | sample MGYA00509980_ERZ860264 | MGnify/ENA primary metagenome ERZ860264 (study PRJEB30046, sample SAMN00715212) | human gut metagenome | study: EMG produced TPA metagenomics assembly of the A metagenome-wide association study of gut microbiota in type 2... | reverse complement strand
GCGGCGGGCCGCCGTCAGGTCATTGCGGCGGATGGCCAGCGCACCGCGGGTATAGATGGCTTTGGGCGAATGGCCCGCACGGTCGAGGTAGCGCTCGGCGGCGTCGAGATCATCGCGGCGGATGGCGGCGTTGGCGGCGTTGAGATTGGCCACGCTGTCGGTGGGGAACATGCGGACGGCGGTCTCGAAGACCTCGGTGAATTCGTCCGTGCCCGGCTCACACTTCTGCGCGACGAGGTAGAACTCGTTCTGACTCAGCTTCTGCGGATGCTCACGCATGATGCGCCTTATCTCGTCCACGTCGCTGAAGCTGCGGATGGTGTAGGCTATGCGGTAGTCGGTGTGGCGCAGTGCCGGGTAGCAGTTGTTGAGCAGGAAGCGGTAGTCGGCCGGATAGCGACGCTTGATGGCGGCCTCGCGTGCGTCCGGCTCCATGCCGCTGTCGATGATCCGGAGGATTTCCTCGCGTTTCTTCAGGTTCGACCGGTCGACATATCGGCGCAGTCCGGCCCAGTCCTCAGGCTCGAAGTCGGTCGTGATGACGCCGTCGGCGAAGTGGTAGAGTTGCTGGATGTGGTTCTTCAGCGCCGCCGTTCGTCCGCGGGCGAGGTCACGGTTGTGGGAGTAGGGGCTTTCCGGCGAGGCATAGCCCTTGAGCCATACGGAGGTGATGGTGATGTCGCGGTCGGAGCGCACGGAGTCTATCGTGGCCTGAATCTTCCCCAGCTCGACGGTGTTTCGCCGGTAGTCGGGATAGATCTGGGTCTTGTCGACGGGGAAGTCGATGAACGCCGAGCCTTCGAGCGAGTCGCGCTTCTGCGCCTCGCCCTGCGGCTGGATGTAGACAAGCTCGGGGAAGAAGTCGCCATAGTGATGGCCGATGATTCCGTCGGCCTCGGCGACGAGCGTGTGACAACAGCCGTAGTCCTCGCGGTGGAGCGCAAGGGCAGCTCCCTCCATCCACTTTTCATACGGGACGAGGGCGTGATAGGCCATGGTGTCGGGCATCTCGGCGGCGCGCATCTCCGTTCCGTCGCTGCCCGTGAGCATGCTCTGGCCGTTGCGGGGGTAATAGTAGTAGCGGCGACGGCCATAGACAGCCACCGGCGGCAGCAGCAGCGAGTCACGGCCGGCGACGATGCGCGGCGTGAGGAGCATGGCGCGGTTGGAGCTGACGCTGACGTCAGAGAGCCGCAGGTTCATGTCAACGGTAATGTAGGCTCCGTTGCGGGCGGTGGCCAGTCCGTCGACATCCACCCCGCCGATGCTGGTCTGGGCCACAGCCGGCGTGGTCATCGCGGCGAGGGCTGTCATCAGGAAAATGGTGGTATGCTTGATCTTCTTCATCGGTTTTCGCTTTTAGAATAGATATACTAAGTTGATTGCGGCCTTCGTCGGACCTACATAGTGGTGGCTGCGTCCGGCCTCGGTCTTCTTTCCGCAGCCGACGCAGCGGAAACGGTCGTAGCGCGTGTAGGAATATCCCAGTCCGATTTCGGCTTCGAGGTTCCACCGGCGGTTGAGCACCCACGCATAGCCGTAGGCGACGCCGGCTCCGACGAACCATCCCTGATAGCGGGTGTCGGCGAGCTTGCGGGTGTCGGTGCCGAAGAGGTTGAGGCGTCCGTTGAAGCCGCCGATGTTGAACTGGCCTCCGTGAGCGTGCACTCCAACGAAATGGCCGCAGAAGCGGTCGCAGAACCAGTAGCGGGCCTCGGGCTGCACGCTCCAGTGCTTCCAGCGTCGTCCGTGGGACAGGTTCCAGCCGTTGAACTGTCCGGTGAGGTCCAGCGTCCAGCGCGGGGCAAGCCCGACCTCAACACCGCCGTTGATGTTGAGCAACGCGTCGGAAAGGACATTGCTCTTGACGGCTATGTCCTGGGCACTGACGCTACCGAAGGCTCCTGCGACGGCTGTCACCAGATATAAGATTATTCGTTTCATTATTTTTTTTTGTATTCTGTCTATGTTTATTCTTTCTATGCAGTGATATTTCTCTTATCAAGAGAAGTACCACAAGGCAGAAAGTCGTACAACTGACTGACTGCCAGTGTAATTTTATCTCAAAGGAATAGTAAAAATGTTAGGCGCTTGTTATGGGAATATGCCGGTTAGGAACAACAGGTAAAGATAGTCAGACCGGCGTCAGCCTCTTTAAATTAATGACTTAATGGATATCACAGCCATAGTGGTACTTCTCTTGATAAGAGAAACGCCAATGTCATATATTAACAACAGAACGGACGCTACGACCACACGGCACTTCTCTTGATAAGAGAAAAACCATTTTGAGGTCGTCGCTTCCGTCATTAGCAATCCGTCACGCATCATGTCTGGTCGTTCACGCGTGACCGCAATCGGCATACGCGGAAGGCTCTTGCAACGGTCATCGGCACAACGCGTCTATGCCGAAAATCCGCCACTTTTCCACACCTCTCTCACTAAGAGAAGTAGCGCTTTTGGCAAAGTTACACAAAATATCCGAAACTCACTGTGTAATACCAGGATAAATTCATCCGAAGCATGAAAAAGTTGAGCAATATCAAGCAAACGGCCTGTTCTGCGCAACAACACCTTATTATATAAGGCTGTCATTATGCACATTTCGCGCTCCGCTACTTCTCTTAGTGAGAGAAATAACGCTTTTTTGCATAAATAGGATGAATCTAAAAACTTCGCGCTCCTGCGTCTTTGTGTTGAAAACGTTGAAACCGAACTGTTAAAAACTTGGAATTAAGCGGACAAATGCCTTCAAATCCTTGAAGAATTCAAAAATAAAAATCATTTGGCCGCGAATTCGCGAGTTTTGCGCGTGCATCTTTTATCGCCTGATGTCCAACACGTTACGACGAAATCAGTGAAAGTGTGCAATAAAATCCGGTCGGAAGTCTTGCCGTAAGGCCCTTGCGGCATTGCAACGGACGTCCCGTTGCAATGCAACAAGCACGCCGTTGCAATGCGAAAGCGGCCTTATTGCAACCCCGGGAGGCCCTCCTTGGCTGGCGGTGGACGAAAAACGGGACGACGGCGACAACGGAATGTAAATATTCCGGCTTTGCCGCTCTCTAGAATTAAAATTCTGAAGTGTTAAAATCCGTGATATTATCACTACACCCCCGCAACTCTCCGTTAATGTTTTTTTCATCCCTACCGGCTGACGGTGACGGAATGATGGTTTCAGGATGCTTCGCTTCTCTCCGTCCATGACTGTCCGGATATGAAGATGGCGACGGCATGCCGGGCGCCGGACAAGCCATGACTTTCACTCCTCAAACGTCCGCATACGAAAAAAGCGGCTCCGTGTCTCAACGACCCGAACACCGCTAAATAACGCTATTAATAACTAAAAACCTTCTCTAAAAATAAGGTACGCGACTTCTCTCTGTCTGCCGTACCATCCATTTGAGTTATCGCTGCCCTGTCTTCACGACATCATTATGCAGCCTGATGTTACCTGATTCAATCTTTCTTTTACCTAAGAACCAACCTGTCATCGGATTATCCTAAATCCAATCTTCAAGCTCACCTTTACTAATACCTGACTACAATCTTAATACATCATCTTATTACCTTTATTGCTATGAACTTTCTCTTCTTGTCTTTTGACGATGCAAAGGTACGACGATTGCCGGAACAGACAATAAAAAGTTGGCTCTTGTTTGAAAAAAGCGATGGAATATTGACGCAAATCAAGCGTTGTGTGCGCACACAGTGAAATAAAAAAACAGTTCCAACGCCCCCAAACACCAAACCGCACACCCTAAGACCCATCCCAACCCTCCTGAAGGGAGGGAGTTTGAAATGTTTTAAGCCATTCAAACTGGTCTGTATATAAAAATACAGATGTTGATTACCAATATATCGTGGCCTGATGAAGGGCTTCAGAAGCTTTTAAAGCATTTCAAGCTCCCTCCCTTCGGGAGGGGTGGGGTGGGTTTTATTCACCATGTTCGTCAACTCAACAAACTCCGTCACGGTGAGCTGCTCCGGCCGGCGGGTCATCATGGGCTGCTCGAAGAAGCCGGGGGGAACGTCGCGGCCGGCCAGGAGCGGACGCAGACTGACGCGGAGCATCTTGCGGCGCTGGTTGAAGACGGTCTTGACGACGCGGCGGAAGAGTTGTTCGTCACAGCCCAGCGAGGTCACGCCGTTGCGCGTCATGCGGATGACGGCGCTCTTGACCTTGGGCGGCGGATTGAAGACATCTTCGTCGACGGTGAAGAGATATTCCACGTTGTACCATGCCTGAATGAGCACGCTCAGTATGCCGTAGGCCTTGCACCCCGGCGCCGAGGCCATGCGCAGGGCGACCTCGCGCTGGATCATGCCCGTACAGCAGGGTATGAGGTCTTTGTTATCTATCATCTTGAAGAATATCTGGGACGAAATGTCGTAGGGGTAGTTGCCCGTCAGGACAAACTGGCCGCCGCCGAAAAGGCTGGTGAGATCCATGCGGAGGAAGTCCTCGCCGATGATATTGTCGCGCAAACGGGGGAAATGCTCGTTGAGATAGATGACCGACTCGCGGTCTATCTCAACCACGCGGACCTCGCGCGGCTTCTCCACGAGATACTGTGTGAGCACTCCCATGCCGGGGCCGACCTCCAGAACGGGCAGGTCGGGACAGGCGTCCACCGTGTCGGCGATGCGGCGAGCTATGTCGAGATCGGTCAGAAAGTGCTGGCCGAGATTCTTTTTGGGTCTGACTTGCTTGATCATAGGGGCAAAGGTACGTAAAAAAAAGCAAATAAGGGCCTTGCGGTCGGGCAAAAGCGATTTTACGGGGACTCGGAGGCGGCAAATCGGACAAATTTGAGTAACTTTGCACGCACGCCGCCGCGGCCGCCCCGCCGGAAACTATCGGACACTACAGGACGCCGCAACGGCACGAACGGACAACAGAAACAACAAAACGATAAAACAGAAACAACAAAACGATATGGAGAAGAAACTGAGACCGGGGTCACTCTGCATACACGCAGGATGGCAGCCGAAGAACGGTGAGCCGATAGAGCTGCCCATCGTACAGAGCACTACTTTCAAGTATGACAACAGCGAAGAGATGGCCATGCTCTTCGACCTGAAGAAGGAAGGATATTTCTATACCCGTCTGCAAAACCCCACCAACGACGCCGTAGCAACCAAGATTGCCACGATGGAGGGAGGTGTGGGGGCCGTGCTGACGTCAAGCGGACAGGCGGCGAACTTCTACGCCGTGTTCAATATCTGTGAGGCCGGCAGCCATATCGTCGCTTCAAGCGAGATATACGGCGGTACGTTCAATCTCTTCGGCGTGACGCTGAAGAAGCTCGGAATCGAATGTACCTTTGTCAGCCCCGAAGCCACGGAGGAAGATATACAGCAGGCGTTCCGCCCGAACACCCGCGCACTGTTCGGAGAGACCATATCCAACCCGGGATGCAAGGTGCTCGACATCGAGAAATTCGCCCGGATAGCCCACCGCAACGGCGTTCCGCTCATCGTCGACAACACGTTCGCCACGCCCGTCAATTGCCGCCCGTTCGAATGGGGAGCCGACATCGTCACCCATTCGACCACGAAATATATGGACGGCCACGCCACTCAGGTGGGCGGATGCGTCGTCGACAGCGGCAACTTCCCGTGGGATGACCATGCGGAGAAGTACCCGGGACTGTGCACACCGGACGAGTCCTACCACGGACTGACATACACCAAGGCCTTCGGACGGATGGGCTATATCACCAAGCTCGTGGCCCAGCTCATGCGCGACCTCGGCTCCATCCCCGCTCCGCAGAACTCGTTCCTGCTCAATCTTGGTCTGGAGACGCTCGCGCTGCGTATGCGTCAGCACTGCGCCAACGCCCAGCGGGTGGCCGAATTCCTCGCCGCCGACAGCCGCGTGGCGTGGGTTCACTACTCGGGACTGCCCACCGACGAGTGCCACGGACTCGCCGCGAAGTATCTGCCGCAGGGCAGCTGCGGCGTGCTTGCCTTCGGACTGAAGGGCGACCGCGACACCGCCATCCGCTTCATGGACTCTCTTGAGATGATCAACATCGTCACCCACGTGGCTGACGTGCGCACCTGTGTGCTCCATCCGGCCAGCCACACCCACCGCCAGCTCTCCGACGAGCAGCTGCGCGAGGCCGGCGTGGCCCCTGACCTCATCCGCCTCTCGGTCGGAATAGAGGACGTTGAGGATATTCTCGACGATATACGGCAGGCGCTGGAGAGGACACAAGAATAAGAAACCCACCCTAACCCTCCCGAAGGGAGGGGGCTGGATATGTCCTGTTGGGAACAAATAAGGTATCAAAAAAACAATGGCACAAAGAGAAATCGCACCTGCAATTCTCTTTGTGCCATTGTTTTTTCTTGCTATGAATACCCCAAACTCATATCATAAGACATATTCAGCTCCCTCCCTTCGGGATGGTTGGGGTGGGTTTTAGGTGGGTTGGGGTGGTTTTGGGGCTCTTTCTATTGGCCTCCTTTATCTCCTTCCACGACGGATGAAGCCCGTCGGTCAGTCCGGAGGACTCATAGTCGAACTCGGCGGCAGCCTTATCATCGCTCGGCCGGAATGGAATGATGGTCTCGTCGGCCTGTTCCACAACAACCGTGGCCACTCCCTGAGACAACATTCCCAATGCCTTTGCGGCGCCCCAGGACAGGTCTATGATGCGGCCGCGGCCGTAGGGACCGCGGTCAGTGACGCGGACGAAGACAATCTTTCCCGTCGACGGATTGGTTACCTTCAGCTTGGTGCCGAACGGATAGGTGCGGTGGGCACAGGTCATGCTGTCATGATGCAGCCTTTCGCCGCTGCTGGTACGCGACCCGGTGGCCCGTTTTGAGTAATAAGAAGCCTTACCCTTCTGCCGTATCTGTGCCGGCAGAAAGGTAAAGCATAATGCTGATATTACTAAAATCAATATCCGTCGCAGGTCCACTATTGTGTCATTGTTTTCATTTTATGGCCATCAGACGATGCCCTGAGCCATCATGGCGTTGGCCACCTTCATGAAGCCGGCGATGTTGGCGCCCTTCACGTAGTCGATGTAGCCGTCAGCCTGCTTGCCGTACTTGACGCACTGCTCATGTATGCTGTGCATGATGTAGTGCAACTTCTCGTCCACCTCAGCCTCGCTCCATGTCAGTCGGATTGCGTTCTGGGTCATCTCAAGTCCTGACGTTGCCACGCCGCCGGCGTTGACAGCCTTGCCCGGTGCGAAGAGCATCTTGGCGGCGATGAACTTCTCGACAGCCTCGGCCGTGCAGCCCATGTTCGAAACCTCGGCGACGCAGAGCGGCTTGTTGGCCAAGAGCATGTCGGCGTCGTCGCCGTTGAGCTCGTTCTGCGTTGCGCAGGGCAGCGCGATGTCGCACTTAACCTCCCATGGCTTCCTGCCGGGAACGAACTGTGAGCCGGGGAACTCGTCCGCGTAGGGCTGGCAAACGTCGTTGCCGCTGGCGCGGAGCTCAAGCATGTAGGCTATCTTCTCGTCGTCGAGACCGGCCGGATCGTAGATATAGCCGTCGGGACCGCTGATGGTTATGACCTTTGCGCCCAGCTCCGTGGCCTTCTTGGCGGCACCCCAGGCAACGTTTCCGAAGCCGCTGATGGCGACGGTCTTGCCCTTTATGTCGATGCCGTGGGTCTGAAGCATCTGGTTCACGAAGTAGAGAGCGCCGAATCCGGTAGCCTCCGGACGTATGCGCGAGCCTCCCCATTCGAGTCCCTTGCCTGTCATCATGCCGCTCCACTCGTGCTTCAGCTTCTTGTACATGCCGAAGAGATAGCCGATTTCGCGTGCGCCGACACCGATGTCGCCGGCGGGAATGTCCTCGTCCGGGCCGATGACGCGGTAGAGCTCGGTCATGAACGACTGGCAGAAGCGCATCACCTCGTTGTCCGAACGGCCGCGGATGGAGAAGTCAGAACCGCCCTTGCCGCCGCCCATAGGCAGTGTGGTGAGCGCGTTCTTGAAGGTCTGCTCAAATCCGAGGAACTTCAGTATGGAGAGATTGACCGACGGGTGGAAACGGAGTCCGCCCTTATACGGGCCTATGGCGCTGTTGAACTGTACGCGATAGCCTATGTTCACATGCACTTCTCCCTTGTCGTCGACCCAAGGCACGCGGAAAGTAAGAATCCGCTCGGGTTCTACGATACGTTCGATTAACTTTGCCTTTTCAAATTCGGGATGCTGGTTGTAGACATCCTTCACCGAAATGAGCACTTCTCTGACTGCCTGCAGATATTCTGCCTCGCCCGGATGCTTCTGCTCCAAGGCCTGCATTATTTTCTCAACTTCCATAGTAAACGTTGTATTAAAAGGTTTTACGATTGTTCTTGTCAATATGTCATTAGGACACTACAAATATACATGAAATCCGGATAACGACCAAGCGAAAACCGGAAAAGTTTTATTTGCGGGGTTACAATTTGTTAAAACCGACGTTTTTCCACCATGGATGCGGTGCCGCCGCTCAGCGTCCGGCAACCTTTTTAACGCTGACTTTGCCGTCAGAAAGTCTCTCCCGCACGATGGAAACCTGCCCCGCAGACGGAGCGACGGTCTCCACGCCGCCTATATTATAATATGTACGCGCGACGGCCGTGGCTCCGGCATATGCGTTTCGGGCAATTCCCGACTCCACGGTCTCATAGTCTGACTTCAGGATTGTGCCGTCGGCGATGCCGTTGAGATAGACTTCCAGATTGGTATATCCGTCCGCCGTCAGCGCCGCACCATCGGAAGCGTCTCCGGGATTGAGCCCTTTCTCGCGTTCGTAGGCGTCGGGCAGTCCGTCGCCGTCGGTGTCCTCAATCAGCCGGTCGCCCTCGCGCAGACCGAGATAGGGCCACATCGTGGTCGTCTTCACCTCTCCCACGCCCGTTCCGGTGGTCTCGTGAAGTGCCTCAAAGGTGTCATGTTCGGCAAGAACGACGTCAGCCGGCGAGTCGATGACGCCCATTCCGCGGCTCAGATTGCCGTTTGCGTCACGTCCGGCGAACTGCGGCTCGACAAGTCCGGCGGCCTCTGAGAGCAGACGGCTGTCCACTTCGTCAATGCGGGGAAGCGTCGCGCCAGCACATCCATGACCGTGAAACAACGTCGGTCCGTCCGTCGGAGTGTCAAGCATTCCCACGACTCTTGCATAGGCCACGGCGGCGTCTTCGGCCACCAGCCCGCTCGTGACAGTCTGCTCTGTGAGTGCATACTTGTCATAATTGGCCTGATTGTTGCCCGCGCCGATGTTCACGGCCTTGTCGGCACTGTTCGTCGTGAATCCGTACCAGTTGTCGGCGTTCACCTTGTCAAGCGTGGCGTCGGTCCAGCAGGAGTTCTTCGCCGTGGCATACTGGCTGCCCTTCTCGAACACGTTGCCCTCGACGAACCACTGGCCGGTGCCCTTCGTGCTGTTGTCACCCTGGAAGAAATAGCGGTTCTTCTGCACGTTCTTCTGCGTGTTGGGTCCCGGACGGAAATAGTTTCCGCGCATGTAGATGCGGTTGTAGCTGTCGCCGCCGTTGATGTCCGTATAACATTCGCCGCCGTAGAGTGAGTTTGACTTTCCCCAGTTGAAGATGACGTTGTTGTAGAACTCCGAATCGACAAACTGGTCGTGGTCTCCGCGGTTCTTGCTCTCCGAGCGCACACCGTTGAAGCGCGGCATGCGGGTGTTGCAGTTGGTGATGAGCGTGTGGTGCATGGAGGTGTGCTCGCCGCCCCACTGCATGGCGTAGGAGCGTGCGCCCTTGGCGTTGCGCGAGTTGTAGAGGCCCTCGCCGATGATACACCACTGTACGGTCGTGCTGTCGCAGTCATACATCGTCATGCACTCTTCCATCGACCACGTCATGGAGCAATGGTCGATGATGACGTTGCGCGTGTTCTCTATGTCAAGCGCGGTACGGCTCTTCGCCGCCAGATCGCCCGCACGGAAGCGCAGGTGACGCAGGATGACATTGGGCTTGCACACATATATATTATAGCCCGCGATGCAGATTCCGCCCCCGGGCGCCGTCTGTCCGGCGATGGTGACATTGGGATGGGCGAATTTGAGCACACTGTTGAGATAGATTGTGCCGCAGGTCTTGAAGAGAATCGTGCGCGGCGTGTCGTCACCCGTACGCAAGGCCCAGCGCAGCGTGCCCTCTACGAGATTGTTGTCCGTGCAGTCGTCGTTGCGCGTCACGTAATACACATTGCCTCCACGGCCTCCCGTGGCATAGCGTCCGAACCCCTCGGCTCCGGGGAAGGCCGGCGTCTTGTCCTGTCCCATGACCGCGGTAGCAGCCGCGGCAGAGAACAGCAAAGCTAAAAGTCTGTTCATCTTGTTATGTAGATTATGTTTATCAGTTATGTCAAAAGGTGGTGCCGGCAAACGGATTGCCGGGTGCAGCCTATTCTATGCAAGGATAGTGCAAGCGAGCGCAATGTGAACTTGTTCACATATTACCGAGTGCTGCCTATTCTATGCAAAGATAATCAAAATAAACAGAAAACGTCATTATAGAAAGAAAATCCGTCAGCTTTTACACCTTTTCCACCGAAGAAGATACCATCGGAGGAGCAAACAAAGCAATAAGACCTACTCCAAAATGAGCACAAGTCCCAGACCGGCATAACATCATGCCTATTCTTCTTCCGCTTTCCATATATCTGCGTCATAAAGAAAGCCGTTCCTTTCAAACACGCGTAGTCCAGCTTCATACCTTTCCCCACAGAGACGAAATGAATGACAGTTTCCTACATCTATATCCCGACAACGCGGCTGGGTTCCGTTCTTCTTATATAATGTACAAATACGGTCGCTGTAGGAATCATTATACTTCATATACCGGCATAAATAACAGTCCTTCTTTATATACCCATCCTGCATAGCTTTAGCTAAAAATACAGGATATTGTTCATAACGGGGCGTTGACGAATATTCATCACGACGATGCTCATTGAATGTTATCTCGTATATGCCCCTACGTACGGTATCATATTGTTTGCATAAAGTCGCACCTATATAGTACTTTAAAGTTGAGGACAAGACAAACTTACATAGCGGTATCCAGATAGAATCATCTTCAATCGGCTTACGTCCCACGATATTATAGAACTTCGTGTATTCATTCTCACAGATATATGGTGTCTCCCGTATCCGGTCAATATCATCTTCCGACTGGATATGAAATTCTATGATACGTATACCTGACTGCTTCTTTCTGTCGTCACATTCATGAGTAACACATATCTCTATGAACAAAGGCGGCTTTCCGTCCTTCTTATTACGACAAAACAAATCCGCCCTGAAATTGTCTCCGCTGCCGTCAGTATATTCCTTCTCTATCTCGCAAGTATCAAACCATTCCTTCAAATCACATGAACACTCCTTCTCTCCACAACATCTTTCATCACTACGTCCTTTAATATCAGCCCTTTCCCATTTGCAATGACCCATACGCGGACATACCGTCCGTGTTCTATACCTCAATTCTATGCTATCCAAGACATTAAACCATTCACAAATCAGAATCTCCGCAATGGTATGCAGATAATTATCATAGGAACATTTCTCCGGATTAGCCTTATGAGCAAAATGCGGACGCCTGAGCTTGCCATACTTCCGTATCATCTCACCATGACAATCCGGACAATAATATTTCCGGCCGACATCATCCTTAACGTCAGAGATACAGACTAAATCATCATTGTCATTAAAGGCATATTGATGAAAACGGTCATTGAGCGTCACTGTCTACATATTTTGGAGACTTTCCATATTTGTTTTCGTCAATGTCACTGTCCATACACATAAAGACAATGAGAACAATCTTGTAGATGCCTATCACGACGAGCCATATCGCATACTTGGCAAGGAGTGCAAAAGCAAGCTCTTCTTCATATCCCCGCATGTTTTCCGCGTTCAGGCTTGTCATCACCAAATCATAAACAAAAGATACACCAAAAGCTATCCGCAAGATGGTATAAATGCCCCACCACCATCCGCTTCGTCCCGTGTCGTGAAGCCGCCGGAACGTCAAAGGGATTGTCGCCAAATCGACAAGGAAACCGATAAACGGAGTCAGAATGACGTTGACCGCTAACAGCAGCACCATCATCCACCAATATTCCGAACGGCGGGCGCGTCCGTTGAACTGAAAAATCTTGCTTGTCGCACTGTTAAATGCCTCTGAAAAACTGAGTGTTGGGGGCTGTTTGATATTCATATCCTGTCCTTTTTATATGTTGTTACAAATCGTCTTTTGCTTGTTCCCTAATGGCATTGCCGTTAATCTTGTCTTTATAAGAAAGCATTACGTAGCATGAAGAGACTCCGTCATGCCCTATCCAAAGCACTATTTCTCCATTTTCAACGGAAAAATGTGTCTCATAAGTGCAATTATCAAGTCCGACATTTAACATCCGTTCCTGATTATCCTGCGGCTTCGTTCCATAAACAGACTGAAAACGCTCAACACACTCTGATGGTTTGCCATACTTTTCTGTAAGCAATTCCTTCAGATATTTATAATCGCCATAAAGATATTCCCACTGCTCCTGCTCAGGAAAAGCGACCGAAATCCTTGAGACCAAATCCTTGCCGTCAAGCGTACTCACATAAATAGTACACTTTTTGAAATCGGCAAAATCACCTTCCAGCACTTCACCGCCGTTCAATGTCTCAACATGCTTGAAACCCTTACGCTTCATCCGTGACACGAACTTATCCAAAGTACCGTCTATCGGCACTCCTTTGAATTTAAGATGAGTGTCATCATTCATCTCCGCGTCATCCTGCTGAATGTCCACGACCTCTTCTTTCGCCACTTCGTCTACCTTTTCGCCCTTTGGATTAAAATTGATACATCCACATAGAGTTACGCAAAAAACGAATGCATATATACCTTTTCTTGTCATATTCTTCACATAATTATATAGTGGGAAACAGCCCCCGCAAAGGAATTTCCGGCCAAAACAGTCTGCGGAAACAACGCCATCCGGAATTCATCCGGACAAGCCTGCGGACCTCCGTGTGCCGCCGGAACTTTACTGACACACCTTCGGTCACTGTCATGTCACACCAACGACAGGCACTTACGACAGTTTTCAGGAGTCAAAATTACATTTTTTATTTCAAAACCAAACATAAATTCATGAAAAATCAGCACATAAATCAATCTTTAATATTGATTCCGGCATACCCCGTCCTACGTTTCCTCCGTCCGTAGGGGCATAATCTTGTTTTTGCCCGCAAACGATATTATCGTTTTCACCATTCATCTTGCGGACAAAAACAAGATTATGTCCCTACCTTAAGCTTGCGCTTTTAAAAAGAATACGATGAAACTATTTGGGATAACCAACCCGTTTCTTTACCCGGCAGATGAAGACAGCACGGGCGGCGGGCTGTGGGCGTGTAGTGATAATATCACGGAATTTAACACTTCAGAATTTTAATTCTGGAGAGCGGCAAAGCC
>ERZ860264.1797-NODE-1797-length-13497-cov-2.885954_pt1 | contig 13497 bp, 12 predicted proteins | sample MGYA00509980_ERZ860264 | MGnify/ENA primary metagenome ERZ860264 (study PRJEB30046, sample SAMN00715212) | human gut metagenome | study: EMG produced TPA metagenomics assembly of the A metagenome-wide association study of gut microbiota in type 2... | reverse complement strand
TGGGAATATCGGTTTTTCATCAATCTGACTTTTGATGACTATACGCGTTACCGTCAGTCGATAGAGGCTGTAAAACCATTGATTACTGATTTTAAAATTTTAGGCGAATATTCCAATTTCAATCAAGATGGAAAAGAATAGCAATATATGCCCGGCAAATCGGGTGAGACAAGTTAAGGAGTACTACTTCTCAAAGAAGTTGAAAGAAGTGGCGCAGCTGAATGCAAAAGGTATGGACATTATATCTTTGGGCATCGGAGGCCCTGACCGTCCGCCGCATCAGTCGGTGATTGACACATTGTGTGATGTGGCTCGGAGGCACGACACTCATGGCTATCAGCCGTATGTCGGATTGCCGTCGCTTCGCGATGCTTATGCTGATTGGTATCGCCGTTGGTACGGTGTAGAACTGAATCCTGATAAAGAAATCCAACCGTTGATTGGTTCAAAAGAGGGTATCCTTCACATTACGCTTGCTTTTGTCAATCCTGGCGATGCTGTGCTTGTGCCAAATCCGGGGTATCCTACATACTCTTCGGTGAGCAAATTGGCGGAGGCTGAAATCCTGACATATAATCTAAAAGAAGAAAATGGGTGGTATCCTGATTTCAACGAGTTGGAGCGGATGCCGCTCGACAGGGTGAAACTGATGTGGGTGAACTATCCTAATATGCCAACAGGCGCGCCTGCGACAATGGAGTTGTTTCAGAAGATTGTGGACTTCGGCCGCCGGCACAATATCGTGATTGTCAATGACAATCCGTATAGCTTTATCTTAAACGACAACCCTGTAAGCCTGCTTTCTGTGCCTGGAGCAAAAGACATTGCCATTGAGATGAATTCGTTGAGCAAATCGCATAATATGGCGGGATGGCGTATGGGAATGCTGGCGTCAAACGCTCAGTTTGTAGAGTGGATACTTAAAGTGAAGTCAAATATTGACTCCGGACAGTTTCGCCCGGCAATGGAGGCGGCGGTAAAGGCTTTGTCGTGCGATGGGTCGTGGTATGCCGAGCTTAATAAGGTGTATGCCGAACGCCGAAAGGTGGCGGAGGCGATTATGACGCAACTCGGATGCACATTTGACAAATCTCAGAAGGGGCTGTTCCTGTGGGGAAGGATTCCTGAAGGGGAGGAGTCGTCTGAAAAATTCGCCGACCGCATTCTGTATGGTGCGCGGGTGTTTATCACGCCTGGATTTATTTTCGGAAGCAACGGAGAGCGCTATGTCAGAATATCGCTTTGTGCGACAGAGGAAAAGATGCTGGAGGCTTTGAGTAGAATTAAAGAAATGAAATAAAAACATAAGATTATGAACGATATCAAACCGATTAAATTTTGTGGCGTTGACTCAAAACGCCCTGTTGTAATTGCTGGTCCGTGCAGTGCCGAGACAGAGGAACAGGTGATGGAAACGGCTATGGATTTGGCAAAGAATGGTGTTAGAATCTTTCGTGCCGGCATTTGGAAACCGCGCACCAAACCGGGCGGATTCGAAGGTGTGGGCAGTGTCGGTCTGACATGGTTGCAGGAGGTGAAGAAGGAGACTGGTATGCTTGTGGCAACAGAGGTTGCAAACAAGCAGCATGTTGAAGAGGCTCTCAATGCCGGAGTGGATGTGCTTTGGATTGGCGCGCGCACTTCGGCCAACCCGTTTGCCATGCAGGAAATCGCAGACTCGCTTGTCGGAGCGGATGTGCCGGTGCTGGTTAAGAATCCGGTCAATCCCGATCTTGAGTTGTGGATTGGTGCGATGCAACGCATCTACAATGCTGGAATCAGGCAGATTGGCGCCATTCACCGTGGATTCAGTGCTTACGGCAAACATTTGTACCGCAATATGCCGCAGTGGCACATCCCTATTGAATTGCGCCGCCGTATGCCGGAACTGACACTGATCTGCGATCCGTCGCACATTGGAGGCAAGCGTGAGCTGGTGGCTCCGTTGTCGCAGCAGGCGATGGATATGGGCTTTGATGGCCTTATTGTAGAGTCGCATTGCGATCCTGACAGCGCTTGGAGCGACAAGAGCCAACAGGTAACACCAGAGGTTCTCAACTTCATTATTAATATGCTTGTTGTGCGCGACACAACGCAGACCACAGAAAGCCTCACGCTATTGCGCCAGCAGATTGATCAGATAGACAATGATTTGCTTGAGGCTTTGAGCAAGCGTATGCGCATTTCGCGGGAGATTGGTCAATACAAGAAAGAGCACAGTATGCCGGTGGTGCAGACGGGACGTTACGACGACATCCTTAACTCACGTGCGGCGGCTGCGGAAGAGTTGGGCATGAACGGTGATTTCATGAAGACGGTTTACCAAGCGATCCACGAAGAGTCGGTTCGTCAGCAAATTGAGGTATTGAACAATAGAATGCGATAGTGACGATGAGAATACTGATTATAGGAGCTGGAAAGATGGGCTCGTTTTTCTCCGATTTGTTGAGTTTCAAGCATTCTGTTGCGGTTTTTGAGACTAATCCGCAGCGTTTGCGTTTTACTTATAATGTGAGACGAATGTCGTCGCCGGATGAGATTGCCGACTTCGACCCTCAGTTGGTCATCAATGCCGCAACGGTGAAGTATACGCTCGAGGCATTCCGCATGGTGATGCCGTATATCGGCAAAGAATGCATTCTTGCCGATATAGCTTCGGTGAAGACGGGATTGCCTGAGTTTTATGCCGAATGTGGGCATCCCTTTGTCAGCACACACCCGATGTTTGGCCCTACGTTCGCTTCGTTGAGCAATCTGCAGGATGAGAATGCGATAATCATAAGCGAGGGCGACCATTTGGGCAAGGTGTTTTTCAAGGACCTTTACAACGAGTTGCATCTCAATATCCGCGAGTACACGTTTAAGGAGCACGACGAGGTGATTGCTTATTCGTTGTCAATACCGTTTACGTCGACGCTTGTGTTTGGCAGTGTGATGAAGCATCAGGACGCGCCGGGAACCACCTATAAACGCCATATGGCGATAGCCCGTGGACTGATGTCGGAGGATGATTTTCTGCTCACGGAGATTCTGTTTAATCCGCACACTGTGGAACAGATTGGCAAGATTCAGGACAAGTTGGAAACGCTGAAGGAGATTGTGGCGCGCAAGGATTCCAACGCGATGAAGGAGTTTCTTGAACAGGTGCGCGAGAATTTGAAGTAGCGCTTTTGAAAGCAATATGCAGAGCCAGACAGCCCATGGGCTGTCTGGCTCTATTCGTGATGGTATGGCTCGTTGTGCATTATGGAGTATGCCCGATAGAGCTGCTCGCAGAACACAAGGCGTATCAAGTCGTGCGGAAATGTCATTTTCGACAGCGATATTTTCCCATTGGCGCGGGCATAGACATCGTCGGAAAATCCGTATGGTCCGCCTACTACAAACACCAACCGCTTGCCTACGGTCTGCATCTTCTTTTCAATATATGCTGAAAATTCCATAGATTTCATTTCTTTGCCGTGCTCGTCGAGCAGCACAACGCAGTCCGACGGCTCGAAGGCGGCGAGCAGATTCTGTCCCTCGGCAACCTTTTGTTGGGCTTGCGTCAGATTGCGGGTGTTTTTTGCATCGGCGATATATTGTATTGCGAACGGCACGTAGCGGTTCACCCGCCGGCTGTAGTCCTCGATGCCTGGCGACAGATAGTTATGATTTGTTTTTCCTACAACGAATAGGCATATTTTCATAATTCTTCTGGATTTTTAAAACACGGGCATAAAGCGTCGTTTAATCATTATTATGCCTGATGTTACTTTTCTTCTGCAAAATTACGTCAGTTATGCGGAAATTAATCATTACTTTTTCTCAAAAAATCAAAACAAGATGGAAAGAAACAATATTGTTGAGAAAAAAGCAGTGCGCAGACCGCGCAGAGTACTTGAATATTGGCGTGGCTTGATTCTGAACTTGAAAACCAATATGAATTTTGGCACGGCGCGTAATTATCGCAACTCGCTCTACAGGTTTTCTGAATTTCTTGACAGGCACGACATCGCATTTTCCAAAATTGATGCCGATTTGGTGTCTGATTATGAACTGTGGCTGCGGAAACGTGGGCTGAAGATGAACAGCGTGTCGTTTTATCTGCGATGCCTGAGGTCGGTCTGCAACCAAGCGGTATCAGAAGGCATAGCACGGCGGATTGTGCCGTTTCAGAAAGTGTTCACAGGAGTGTGCGCCACGCGCAAGCTGGCTGTGCCAGAGACGGTGTTCTCCAAGTTGCTTCACTGGCAGCTGCCGCCCGAGCAAGAGTCGCTGGCTTTGTCGCGCGACATCTTTTTGTTCAGCTATTGCGCGCGTGGGATGGCGTTTGTCGACATTGCTTTTCTGCGGCGCGACGACATCTGTGGCGACTGGTTCAGCTACGTGCGCCGCAAGACGGGGCAACGGCTCACCGTGCGCATTGAGCCGCCGATGGCTGCTATAATCAACCGCTACAAAAACGAAGCAGGAGAGTATGTATTCCCGATAATCAGTGCCGACGGACAGGATGCCTACCGGCAATACCAGACGGCGTTGGGCTATCACAACCGTAAGCTGAAGCAGTTGGCTGAAATTGCAGGAATCTCGGAGAAGTTGTCGACCTACACGGCGCGTCACAGTTGGGCTACCGCCGCGCGGCGCCACAACGTACCGCTGTCGATTATCAGTGCCGGACTCGGGCATTCTTCTGAACGCACCACGCTTATTTATCTTGATTCGGTGGAAAATGTGGCATTGGACAATGCCAACCATGAAATTCTGAAGTGCTTGTGATGTGCGGTTTCTCCGCAAGAAACCGCACAACCTTTTGCAAAGATAGATAATTTTCTTGAAAAAGGCTTGAGGAATGCAATATTAATTCAACCTTTTTTTTAAGTTGAATTGCGCAGACATTGTAAGTGGCTGAAAGTTAATTGTTCAACCACTACGGCAATGTGGCGGCTTCTCTATCGTCGCCATGTCACGTATCTTGATAGCGACAGCTGAGCTGCCGAGGCCCACCCTCATTTCCGCACGCCCAAGCTCGCGATTTTCACCAAATGTCGGTGCTATTCATCTTACTATCAATGCATTTAACAGTTGTGCGGTTTCTTGCGGAGAAACCGCACGAAGAGGGTTACGGACAGCGACCACGGGTAGTGGAACGCGCCGAGTTCCGGGGTTTTAGACAGATGAAAAATTAGCGGACTAACCCGACTTGCTGTGCGCTGAAGGTTGAAGAAACCACGGTGGGCAGGAATGGAGATTGTATCCTTACGCGAATGGTTGAAGCGGAAAATCACGGATTGCATTGGTATGCCTTGAAGGTGTTCTACAACAAAGTTTTTGCTGTGGAGGAGGAGCTGACGGCCGACGGCACAGAGTGCTACGTACCGGTGGAAGAAACCATGGTGGAGCGAGGCGGGCAGCGTCGCAAGGTGCGCCGTCCCGTGATAAATTCGCTGATGTTTTTCCGCGCTGCCGAGGAGCGCGCCGTAGCGGTGCAGCGTCAGCTCACCGACCGCGCCATCCTCTACACCCGCCATTGCGATGACGGCAGACGCAAGCCTTATGCCATCCCCGACCGGGAGATGAACGTGTTTATGCTTGTCGCCTCATCGGGAGAGACCGGGCTGGAATACTTTGGCGATGAAGACCGCAAGTTTGCGGAAGGACAGCGCGTGCGCGTCACTGACGGCCCCTTCCGTGGCGCCGAAGGCTGCATCCAGCGCATCCATGGCGACCGCCGCCTCCTCGTCAGCATCCGCGGCATCTGCGCCGTCGCCACAACCTATATCCCAAAAGCATTTTTAGAAGAAATAAAAAGTTGATATGAACATAGCAATAGTAGGTACCGGCTACGTAGGATTGGTTTCGGGTACATGTTTCGCAGAAATGGGAGTCAATGTAACGTGCGTTGATATTGATGAGTCAAAAATCAACAGGTTGCTCAACGGAGAGATTCCGATTTATGAACCTGGACTCGACGAGATGGTGCTCCGCAACTATCGCGAAGGCCGTCTGAAGTTTACAACGGATCTGACAACGGTGCTGGATGATGTAGAAATTGTTTTCAGTGCCGTGGGCACGCCTCCTGATGAGGATGGTAGCGCCGACTTGAAGTATGTGCTTGAGGTGGCGCGTACAGTTGGTCGTAATATGAAGAAATATGTGCTGTTGGTGACGAAGTCGACCGTGCCAGTAGGAACGGCGAAAAAGGTAAAAGCCGCCATTCAGGAAGAGCTGGACAAGCGAGGAGTCGACATTCCGTTTGATGTGGCGTCCAATCCGGAGTTTCTTAAAGAAGGTGCGGCGATAAAGGATTTCATGAGTCCTGACCGCGTTGTTGTCGGTGTCGAGACAGAAAAAGCCAAGGAGTTGATGAGCCGCCTTTACCGTCCTGTGATGCTCAACAATTTCCGCGTGATTTTTACAGATATTCCGAGTGCGGAAATGATAAAATATGCTGCGAATTCAATGCTTGCCACCCGCATCTCGTTTATGAACGACATTGCCAATCTTTGCGAACTTGTCGGTGCCGACGTGAATATGGTGCGCAAGGGCATCGGTAGCGACACGCGTATCGGCAGCAAATTCCTTTATCCTGGTTGTGGCTATGGAGGCTCGTGTTTCCCGAAAGATGTTAAGGCGTTGATAAAGACTGCGGAAAAGAATGGCTATCAAATGCAGGTGCTCAAAGCGGTTGAAGACGTTAATGAATATCAGAAGACTGTGGTTTTCAAGAAGCTGCAGCAACATTACAATGGAGACTTGAAAGGCAGGACCATTGCATTGTGGGGACTGTCGTTCAAGCCGGAAACCGACGATATGCGCGAGGCGACATCGCTTGTCACCATCAAGTTGCTTCAGGAAGCAGGGTGCAGTGTCAGGGTGTTTGATCCGATTGCCATGTCGGAGTGCCGTCGCCGAATCGGAGACAGCGTTGCGTATGCCAAGGATATGTATGAGGCGGTGCTCGACGCTGACGCTTTGCTTATGCTTACGGAGTGGAAGCAATTCCGTATGCCTTCGTGGGCGGTGCTGAAGAAAACGATGAAATCGACGGTGGTAATCGACGGTCGCAACATTTATGACTCCAAAGAATTGGAGGAGAACGGTTTCACATATTATTGCATAGGACAGAAATAATGAAGATATTGGTTACAGGAGCCGCAGGCTTCATCGGCTCCCACCTGTGCTGGCATCTGCTTGGCAGAGGCGACGAGGTGGTAGGAATTGATAATTTGAACGACTACTATCCTGTGAGTCTTAAATATGCCCGTCTGCGGGAGGGCGGGATAGAGGAGCGCGACCTTGTGCAGGGGCACGAGGTGAGGAGTGCTAAATATCCAGGATTCCGTTTCCGCAGAATGGACATAACTGACAAATGGGCGTTGATGAACTTGTGCGGCAAAGAGCGTTTTGATGTAGTGATCAATCTTGCAGCGCAGGCAGGTGTGCGTTATTCCATCGAGAATCCCGATGCATACGTGCAGAGCAACGTCGTCGGATTTCTCAATCTTTTAGAGTGCGTCCGCCGCTATCCGGTGAGGCATTTCGTCTATGCTTCGTCAAGTTCGGTGTATGGCGGCAATACGAAAACGCCGTTCTCGGAGGACGACCGGGTTGACAATCAAGTCTCAATCTATGCTGCCACAAAGAAGAGCAACGAGTTGATGGCAAACGTCTACAGCCACCTCTATGGAATCCCTGCCACAGGATTGCGGTTCTTTACGGTATATGGACCATGGGGACGTCCCGATATGGCGCCGATGCTGTTTACCAAAGCGATACTTGCAGGCCGTCCGATAAAGGTGTTCAACAACGGCAATCTGTCGCGCGACTTCACATATATCGATGACATAGTCAACGGGACAGTGGGCGTTATCGACAATCCTCGGGAAGGCAGCCGCGTGTACAATATCGGATGCGGCCACCCGACGCAGTTGATGGAGTTTATCCAGACCATTGAAACATGTCTTGGAAAGAAGGCGCAGATGGAGATGATGCCGATGCAGCCGGGCGATGTTTATCAGACATACGCCGATACCTCACGCCTCGCCGCCGAGATTGGTTATCGGCCATCCACACTGCTTGCCGACGGTATAGCAAAGTTTGTGGATTGGTATAAGGAGTATATGAAATAAGAGATAGTTTCACGGAAATGTCCGATTTGACAAGTATGATATATATAAAAGAATTCAAAAATAGGATACGTTCTAGCAAAGAAGGTAAGACTGTTTTTGCTAATTTGGGTTATCTGACATTACTTCAGGTCGCTGGCTATGTTTTCCCGCTGATAACAATGCCTTATCTCGCTCGTGTAATAGGTGCTGATGGCTTTGGAAAGATTGCATTTGCTACAGCGGTGGTAGTTTGGTTTCAGACTGTGGCAGATTGGGGATTTAATCTTACGGCAACACGTGATGTCGCTCAGAATAGACATGACAAGAATGTTGTCTCAAAAATATTTAGCAACGTATTTTGGTCAAGGTGCTTGTTGTCCATAATTTCAGGAATCTTGTTATTGCTGCTTATAGCCATTGTTCCATATTTTAGAGAGAACGCAGCAGTAATATTGATAACATTTTTGATAATTCCTGGTCAAATAATGTTTCCTGATTGGATGTTTCAAGCGATTGAGAAGATGAAATACACAACAATTTTCAATATTACTATGAAATTGATATTTACTGTTGCTGTGTTTATATTTATACGCGACAAAGAAGATTATCTTATCCAACCGATTCTAGTCACTATGGGATATCTTGTGTGTGGAATAGGTGCGCTTTATCTGATTCTTCATAAGTGGGGCTATGCGTTGTATAAGCCTAAATGGCATGAAGTTATAAAAACAATCAAAGGAAGTGCCGACGTGTTTATTAATAATATTATGCCCAATTTTTACAATGGCTTTTCTGTGTTACTGTTGGGCTTTTTTAGTGGAGCTACTGCTAATGGAATCTATGATGGAGGAGATAAATTTCCAACAGTATTTTATCAATTTCAAATGGTCTTGTCTAGGGCCTTTTATCCATTTTTGGCCAGAAGGCAAGACAAGCATAGCTTTTACGCAAAATTGAATATGGTTACAACAATTCTTGGTGTGATAGTGCTGATTGTTGTTTCTCCATGGGCAATCCACATCCTTCTTGGAGATGAGTTTCAAGAATCTGTTATTGTCATGCAAATACTAACTGTTTCTCTTATTTTTTTATCAATGAGTTATACTTATGGTACAAATTATTTAATAATAAAACACAGAGAGAAGCCGTTGAGAAATCTGACATTTGTGACGTCAATTATTGGAATTTGTATTTCTTTTCCGCTAACTTATTATCTCTCGTATGTAGGCGCTGCTATTACAGTCTTTATATGTAGAGGAATGTTGGGTATCGGTTCCTTTATTTTGGCTCGTAAATATGGGACAAAATGATATAAAATGATTTGAATTCATAGCATATATTGATTATGTATAAGTATAGATTCTCTATTTTTACAGCGACTTATAATCGGGCATCACGGCTTGAAAATTTAGCTGATATGATTAATAATCAGTTGTTCAAAGGACCATATGAATGGGTTATTGTGAACGATGGGTCTACAGATAATACAGTAGACGTTGTGTCCAATATTATGAAGAATTGCAATGTGCCAATAAAATTTATCAACAAGGGAAACGGTGGAAAACATACCGCTTGGCGTGAAGCAACCAAAGTTTTTGAAGGCCGATACGTTGTCACTTGTGATGATGATGACCCGATTACGCTTGATATGCTTGAAGTCTTTGACAAATATTGGAAAATCCTTGAAAAATCCTCTTGCTATGACGCATTTTGGGAAGTGCGTTCACGATCGCAATATGAGGATGGTAGATTGGTGGGACTTGAGTTGCCTAAGCCATATTTTGATTCTGACTATAATGAAGTAACATTCAAATTGCATAAAGGATGCGAGATGGTGGGATGTCGAAAGGTCGAGGTCTTAAGAAACGAAGCTGCGGTTCCTGATAATTTTATATTTGAGGAGCAATGCTCGAATTTCCCAGAGGGCATAAGATGGTCTCGCGCGGCGCGTAAATATAAAACAAGATTTGTTCCCGATATAACATGCACCTATACCATAGGTCATGACTCGCTTTGTTATACTCCTAAGAAAGGAGGAAGACGTTCGCCTAAAAAGAATTATAATAGTTTGGTGGATGCGTTATATTCTTTGAATGAGCAAGGCGATTTGCTAAAGAAGTATAATTATAAACAATATTTGATGACTATTTTGCAATTGGCCTATTCGGCAATAAGGGTGCATAAAAATATAATATTAGAAGTAAACAAAAAAGACAGACTTTTAACAATGATTGCTTATTTGCCAGGATTTTTCTTATATCTGATAAGGAGAAAATAAAATATTTATTCAATGTGAGGTAGTGGTGCAATGGTGTTATAAGTTGCACAATCCTGCTTCATTCAGTTTAATATTGGCAATCTACAGGCACTTTTGACAAAAGGATGCAGTCGTTGCGTAGTGCATTGATAAAGAAATGATTATTATGGATAAAATAATATCACTAATGAAGAATCCGTCACGGATAGGATTGAAATTGCTGAGAATGTTTGGTTGGATGCTTTCCGACCGAATGTTTCTGAAGATTCAATTCCGTTTAAAAATGGGGTATCCGTTGAATTTGGACAATCCACAGACATACAATGAAAAGTTGCAATGGCTGAAACTGTACAACCGTCGTCCGGAATACACGAAGATGGTCGACAAGTATGAGGTAAAGAAATATGTGGCATCAATAATTGGAGAAGAACACATAATCCCAACACTTGGATTATGGGATAGATTCGAAGATATCGATTTTGACCAATTGCCCAGTCAATTTGTTCTGAAAACCACCAACGGAGGCGGAGGTGGAGGCGTGGTTGTATGCAAAGACAAAGCAATGCTTGACAAAAAGAAAACGAAGCGAATAATAGAGCGGTCGTTGCGCAGCAATATCTACAGAGGATATAAGGAATGGCCTTATAAGAATGTGAAACCGAGAATTATCGCCGAAAAATATATGGAGGATGAAAGTGGCGAATTGAGGGATTATAAATTTTATTGTTTCAATGGCGTTCCACAAATCATTATGGTTGCAAATGATAGAAGTTCGGGAAATGTCACATTCGACTATTTTGACATGCAATTCAACCATCTCCCATATCAACAAGGTGCTTTGAACTCTAAGTTTCATATATTAAAACCGGAAAATTTTGAGAAAATGAGACAATTGGCGGCACAATTGTCAAGTAGTGGATATTTGCCTCATATTCGAGTTGACTTGTATAATTGTTCAGGAAAAGTCTTTTTCGGAGAATTGACATTTTTTGACGCAAGCGGATATGCTGAGTTTAATCCATTTGAATGGGATAGGAAACTTGGCGATATGATTGATTTAAAAAAAGATTGATTAGTTGATGCAGAATAAATTGCTGATATTAGTAGTTCTTTTTACAGTATATTACTTGCAAGGAGCATTGTATCCATCAGGAAGCATTGTCTCGCAAGGAATATTGTTGATATATCTGTTGTTCGGGATTTATTGCTTCGTTAAAGCGTTTAGCAATAGGGCGACGCCAAGTTGCGTAATGATTTGGTCGGCGTTTTTCTTGATGCAAGGTTTGTGTTTCTTGATTTCGCCCAAAGAGGTGGTCGGAATGAAAAACGAGGCGATAGGTCGTGTCGCAACCTTTAATCAGTTCAAAGCGATAGCTACTTTTATGTTGACATTGTTGATTGGTTACTATTATTCTTATAGGAATAAGACTTCTGAAAAATACATTTTTTGGTTTGGAATAATCTTCTTTTTGTCATCAATTGTGCAATATTATTATTCTCTTTCTCAATTGATGATGAAATATGGGGAGGAAACGACCAACAATGCCGGATACACGATGTTGACAGTGGTGCCATATTTGCCGATTGTATTCAAACGAAAAAGAATATTGGGCATAATCATGGCAGTTGTCATTGTCGCATTTGTAATGTGGAGCGCCAAGCGAGGTGCGTTGATGTGTCTTGCAGGGGCTGCCTTGTTTGCTCTCTTTTACTATTTGAAGACGCATAAGGTCAGGCTGAAAACCATTTTGGGGATCACATTGCTTTTGTTGTTGGTGGGATATTTTGTATATCAGCAGTATCTTGACAATGAATACCTTCAATCCCGGATGGAGGCAACAATGGAAGGAAAGTCAAGCAATCGTGATGTTGCATATTCACAATTGTTCAACCATTGGCTAAATGAAACAAACCCTTTCTTGTTTTTGTTTGGAAACGGAACGGCTCAAACGATTACAGTATGGGGAAACTATGGTCACAACGATTGGCTTGAATTGCTTATTGACAACGGGCTGGTTGGAGCTCTGGTTTATTTTGCAATGTTTGTCGCCACAATATCCTATATAAGAAAGGCAAGGTTGAGCAAATTGAACAAGTTGTCGGCATATTTGTGCGTTCTGATATTGTTCATGCAGTCTTGTTTCTCAATGGGGTTCTCTGACGGTGGAAGCGGAGTCTATATACTTCTTTTAGGTGTTATAATAGGAAATAATGAAAAAGAAAAAAGGGAAGCGCGTATTGCTATTTATTGATAGTATGGAAGCCGGTGGGGCACAGAGGCAGATGGCGTATTTGGCTTGCTTGCTGATGCAGCGCGGTTATGTTGTGAAGATAATAACGTATGGCGATAATTCGTTTTACGCACCTATGCTTAAAAGCGGAGGCGTCTCAACAGAAGAAATAGATGGCGCAGATTCGTATATAAAACGGATTCCCAAGGTGAGAATTGCAATCGATGAGTTTAAGCCTGATTGTGTTATATCCTTCTTAGACACGCCATGTATGATAGCCTCATTAATTAAGGCTGTTTATAGAAAGGAGTGGAGATTGGTAGTTTCTGAGCGGAACACGACTCAGAAAATTACATTAAGGGAGCGTATTAAATTTTATTTATATAAATATGCTGATGCTATTGTCCCAAATTCACATTCTCAGGAAGAATTTATAATCAAGCATTATCCTCATTTCATAAAAAAAACGCGTACAATAGTGAATCTTGTTGATTTAAAGAAATTCCATCCTGTTAAGAAAACCTTGGATTCAAATCAACTTCAGATTATGGTCGCTGCAACATTATGGCCGCCTAAAAACGCATTGGGACTGATACGTGCAATCAAAGAGGTCGTGAATAAGGGTTTCGTGAATTTTCTGGTTAAATGGTACGGTCATTCTGGAAGTGAATACGAAATGGAGTGCAACAAGCTGATAAAAGAGCTGGGCTTGAATGATTATGTTAAATTGTTGCCAAAAAGTCAGAACATTGTTGAGAAATATCAAGAAGCGGATTGGTTTTGTTTACCATCATTTTATGAAGGTACTCCAAATGTTATTTGCGAAGCGATGGCTTGTGGTTTGCCGGTGATTTGCAGCGATGTGTGCGACAACCATTATTATGTGAAGCCAGGAGTGAATGGATTCTTGTTTAACCCG
>ERZ860264.1789-NODE-1789-length-13578-cov-3.336907_pt1 | contig 13578 bp, 12 predicted proteins | sample MGYA00509980_ERZ860264 | MGnify/ENA primary metagenome ERZ860264 (study PRJEB30046, sample SAMN00715212) | human gut metagenome | study: EMG produced TPA metagenomics assembly of the A metagenome-wide association study of gut microbiota in type 2... | reverse complement strand
CTCGGATTCGGCTTCAGGTGCGGTTTCCTCGGTCTGCTCCACATGGAAATCGTACAGGAACGTCTCGGACGTGAATTCGACATGGATGTCATCACCACCGTCCCCAACGTATCATACATAGTGACCGACAAAAAAGGCAATAAAACCGAAGTCCACAATCCTTCCGGTCTGCCGGAAGCCACCGCGATAGATTACATCGAGGAACCTTACATACGCGCCACAATAATCACTCAGGCGGATTACATAGGACCCATCATGACCCTATGTCTCGGGAAACGAGGAGAGCTTGTTAAACAGGAATACATATCGGGCAACCGTATGGAACTTACTTTCGACATGCCACTCGGCGAGATAGTAATCGATTTCTACGACAAGCTGAAGAGCATTTCCAAAGGATATGCAAGTTTCGATTATCATATCCACGATTTCAGACAGTCGAAACTTGTAAAACTCGACATACTGCTCAACGGAGAGAGTGTGGACGCACTGTCTACCCTCACCCACGAAGCCAACTCCGTAAAATTCGGACGCCGCATGTGCGAAAAACTAAAAGAACTGATACCCCGCCAGCAGTTCGATATTGCAATCCAGGCAGCCATCGGAGCGAAAATCATCGCGCGCGAGACCATAAAGGCCGTGCGTAAAGACGTGACAGCAAAATGTTACGGCGGCGACATATCGCGAAAACGGAAACTTCTCGAGAAGCAGAAAGCCGGTAAAAAAAGAATGAAACAGATCGGCTCTGTAGAAGTACCTCAGAAGGCATTTCTCGCAGTACTCAAACTGGATTGATCCGCGAACATTATAATCAGTCCGGGCGTAATAAAAGGGAAGAGGGACAGAATCTTTCTTCCCTTGTTTCTTGATGGCGTCTGACACCGCAAAGAAACATAAAATCAATTACCACATAAACATAATCTAAATCAAAATTATTTATGGACACAGGAATCAAAATGATGGAAATCGGGGGAAAATTCCCTGATCTTCTCGGCCACGATGCCGAAGGCAATGAAGTCAGACTTTCCGACTTTCCGGGAAAGAGATTCATAATATACTTCTACCCCAAGGACAATACTTCCGGATGCACTATGGAGGCTTTGAGTTTCCGCGACAATTACCAGACATTTTTCGATATGGGCTATCAGGTGATAGGTGTCAGCAAAGATTCCGGAGCAAGTCACAGAAAATTTGCCGACAAACACAATCTGCCGTTTCCTCTCGTGGCTGATACCGAACTCGAACTGTGCAAACTTGCGGGCGTATGGCAGCCAAAGGTAATGGCGGGACGCGCATATATGGGAATCGTCCGCACTACTTTTGTAGCTGATACCGACGGGACCGTAACCGACCGTGTCGACAAAATAAAGACCAAGACAGCGGCAGAACAATTGTTCGCTCTTCTTGACAACCGGTATAATCCCAATCCCGCCTGACCCCAACAGGCCCGATAAAAACATTGAATCATGGCACCAGCATTTTACACAGCCCGCAAAACACTGCGGAACTATGCCAACGGCGGAAACGTTCTTATTTTCGCCACCGCCATGGCTTTGATCGTGGTCAACATCCCTGGACTTACAGATCTCTACAATTCGTTATGGACCCATGAGCTCGCTCTCCAGGTAGGCTCATTCAATCTCTTCAGTCATCACGGAGAGCCGATGAGCATAATGGCATTTATCAATGATGCCCTGATGGCTTTGTTTTTCTTCTCCGTAGGATTGGAAATAAAGCGCGAAGTGCTTGTGGGCGAACTTTCATCCTTCCGCAACGCGTTGCTTCCAATAACCGCGGCCATAGGAGGTATGGCCGTTCCGGTGCTGATATATTTTCTTATGGCGCACGGGACAGAATATGAGAGAGGATGGGCTATCCCGATGGCGACAGACATAGCTTTTTCACTCGGAGTGCTTGCCATGCTCGGCAAGCGTGTGCCGATAGGTCTTAAAATATTTCTGACCACGCTCGCTGTCGTGGACGATATAGGCGGTATTCTTGTGATCGCCATATTTTACAACAGTTCTATTGACCTGACTCTCCTGCTGTGGGCCGCCGGGTGCATCGCAATTCTGGTAATCGGCGCCATCGCGGGCATACAATCCAAGATGTTTTATGCTTTCTTCGGTACTTTTGTATGGTTTTTCTTCCTTAATGCGGGAATACATCCTACAATAGCCGGAGTGATAGTCGCGTTCACGATCCCCGCCAAACCAGTATTCGCGCCTAAGAATTACATAAAGACCATCCGAAAGAATATAGGTTACTTTTCCCAGGAAGATGACGAGACACTTAACAGCCGCACAATTCTTGACAAAGACCAGATGAACTGGCTTAAAGAGATCGAAACGGCATCAGACAAGGTCATATCTCCGCTTCAGGATATGGAAGACACGCTGCATCCGCTTGTCAACTATATCATTGTGCCTCTTTTTGCATTCGCCAACGCAGGTATCTTTTTCGGAGACATGGAAATATCACAATTATTCCACGGAATAGCGCCCGCGATAATTCTCGCTCTCGTAGCCGGAAAATTTCTCGGAATATTCACATTCTCTTGGCTGACCATAAAGGCCGGGCTCGCATCTATGCCCGAGGGTAGCAACTGGGCCAGACTGGCATCCGTATCAATGCTCGGCGGCATAGGGTTCACAGTATCTCTATTTATCGCCAATCTGTCGTTCGGGACAGGGGATCCTTTACTATCCTCTCTTCTCAACGATGCCAAACTCGGAATTCTGGTAGCGTCTCTGACGGCGGGAATGCTCGGATGGGCACTGCTGCACCTCACTCTTCCCAAAGAGCCTCAAGACACAGAAGAATAAAAAATATCCATAAAAAACATGCAGTACAATTTCTTGTACTGCATGTTTTTTATGGATATTTCAGATTTACTTCATCGGACAACGAGGTTTGAGCTGCTTAAAGAAATCATTGCCCTTGTTATCTACAAGTATGAAAGCCGGGAAATCCTCGACATCGATCTTCCATATTGCTTCCATGCCAAGCTCAGGATATTCGAGAAGCTCGACATTCTTAATAGAGTTCTGCGCGAGGATAGCGGCCGGACCACCGATCGATCCGAGATAAAAACCACCGTGCTTCTTGCATGCATCGGTTACCTGCTGTGAACGATTTCCTTTGGCAATCATTATCATAGAGCCTCCGGCAGCCTGGAACTGATCGACATACGGGTCCATACGTCCGGCAGTTGTCGGGCCGAATGAACCTGAAGGCATACCTTCCGGTTTCTTGGCAGGACCGGCATAATAGATGGGATGATCCTTCAGATACTGCGGCATCGGTTCCTCGGCATCAAGGCGTTCTTTTATCTTGGCATGAGCGATGTCACGACCCACGATGATAGTACCGTTGAGCGAAAGACGTGTGGATACTGGATACTTGTCAAGCTGCTCAAGAATCTTCTTCATCGGACGGTTGAGATCTACCTTTACAACCTCTCCTTCCCCTGCATTGCGAAGTTCCTCAGGTATCAGTTCACCGGGGAATTCATCAAGTTTCTCTATCCACAGACCCTCTCTGTTGATTTTCGCTTTCACGTTACGGTCGGCCGAACAGCTGACGCCCATACCGACAGGACATGAGGCACCATGACGGGGCATGCGTATCACGCGTATGTCGTGTGCAAAATATTTACCGCCGAACTGGGCGCCGAGACCAAGACAATGTGCAGCCTCGAGAAGTTCCTTCTCCAGTTCGACATCGCGGAAAGCATGACCGTATTCATTGCCCTCGGTCGGAAGATTGTCATAATATTTGACAGACGCTTTCTTCACTGCGGCAAGATTAGCCTCGGCAGAAGTACCGCCTATAACAAAAGCTATATGGTACGGAGGACATGCCGCCGTGCCCAGAGTCTTCATCTTCTCGATCAGGAACGGCACAAGAGTCTTCTTATTAAGAATAGCTTTGGTTTCCTGATAAAGATAAGTCTTGTTCGCAGAACCTCCACCCTTGGCGACAAAGAGGAATTTATACTCATCGCCCTCAGTGGCATGAATCTCTATCTGGGCCGGGAGATTACAGCCTGTATTCACCTCGTCATACATATTCAGAGGTGCATTCTGAGAGTAACGCAGGTTATTTTCAGTATATGTTTTGTAGACACCATACGAGATCTTTTCCTCGTCGTCACAGCCGGTCCATACCTGCTGACCTTTATAAGCGGCGCATATGGATGTACCGGTATCCTGACAGAACGGCAGTACCCCTTTGGCTGCCACCTCCGCATTGCGAAGCATGGTCAAAGCAACGTATCGGTCATTTTCCGACGCCTCAGGATCGTGAAGGATTTTCGCGACCATCTCATTATGCTCCCTGCGAAGCATGAACGAGCAATTATGTGATGCCACATTTGCTATTACTGTGAGAGCTTCCGGATCAACCACGAGCATTTCGTGACCGTTCCAGTTCTCTACCTTCACATAATCTTTTGTGATAAGCTGATACTCGGTTGTGTCTGCTCCCAGCGGGAACATTTCTTGGTAATGAAAAGGTTTTGTAGCCATTATTTAACTATTGAATATGATCATATAGTGAGTGAATGCTGCAAATTTAACGAAAAATACTCTAATTGCAAAACATAAGAAGCTGTTAAAAAATAAAAGAGCAGGAATTGGGCAAAAGTTGCATATATCGGTAAAAATTTATATTTTTGCAGACGTTTTTATCCCTACATGAACTTACACATCAGGGTAGCAAACACCTAAGAATAATATGACATGGTTTGTGATGCGCGATCTGACGCGCGCAAATGCCTCCCGACCGGCGTGGAAAGAACTGACAGACGCAGGTTTACGGGTTTTCACACCGATGGTATGGAAAATACGTAAACGCGGTGTCCGCACCGAACGATACAAGGCTCCCGCAATTCATGACCTTCTCTTCGTAGACTCTACCAGAGCGGAACTTGATCCGGAGGTCGCCAGACGCGCGACATTACAATACCGATTTGTAAGAGGAGGCGCCCACGGTGAAGCCATGACAGTAAATGACTCAGAGATGGAAAGGTTCATAAGAGCCACAACATCTACCGACAATCCGAAGTTTTTCATGCCTTCGGAAATAACGCCATCAATGATCGGCAAGCAAGTCCTTATCGTCGGCGGTCCGCTTGATGGTATGACAGGACATCTCCTTTCGGTAAAAGGTATGCGTACAAAAAGACTCATAGTCGAATTGCCAGGCATGCTGACCTCTGCCGTAGAAGTCGCACCGGACTTCATACGTTTCATTTGAAAAGACATACAACAATTATCAACAGTAGCTACTAAACAACACGTAATGAAAATCAAATCTCTGTATCTTGCAGGAGCAGCCGCAATTGTTCTTCTTGCGAGTTCATGCTCTTCAAGCAAAGAAATCACGTACTTCCAGGATTTAAAGCCGGGACAGGAATCGGTTATCGCCACTCTCAGTCCCATCAAACTTCAACCCAACGACAAAATATCGATCATTGTAAGCACGGGCGACTCGCGGTTGAATTCTCTATTCAACCTACCTGTGGCACGGACCAACATAGGACAAGGATCTACCGATGGAAAAATCAATACCAGCGGTGGTGAAAATGTGGCTCCCTATACAATCGACCGACAGGGCGATATCAATTTCCCAGTCTTAGGCAAACTGCATGTCGCAGGCATGACACGCGAAGAACTTGGAGAATATATCCGTCGCGAACTTATCAGCAGGGATCTCGCTAAAAATCCAATCGTCACTGTCGACTATCTTAATCTCTCGGTAACAGTAATCGGCGAGGTCGGACATCCCGGCCGTTTCGCAATAGACAGAGAAGATTATACTATTCTTGATGCGTTGAGCGCTGCGGGAGATCTTACCATATATGGCAAACGAAACAATATACGAGTGCTACGCGAAGAAAACGGTGTGCAGCGGGTATATGGAGTAGATCTCAACTCAGGCCGGACTCTTGCTCAGTCTCCTGTATACTATCTGCAGCAGAACGATGTAATTTACGTAGAACCTAACGAAACAAAAGCACGCCAGTCGACACCAAACGGCAACAGCGTGCTGACACCCTCTTTCTGGATCTCCATATTATCTTTCGCCGCCTCCATCACAACAATCGTCTTAACCATTACGAAGAATTAAAATGGCCACACCAATAGAAATCAAACCAAAGTCTTCACCTGCCACTTCAAGATCGAATAAAACAGGGCTACGAATCCAGGAATTTCTTTTTATGTGTCTTGAGCACTGGCCTTGGTTTATTATCTCGATAGCGATATGCATGGCATGTGCGTTTGTATATGTCAAAAAGACTGCTCCGACTTACCGTAAATCAGCCTCGATACTCATAAAAACAGACTCCCAGGGACGCTCAACATCAAGCGGGGCAGCTATGTTCGAGGATCTTGGACTCTCATCGACCAACTCCCCTGTAATGGATGAGATCCAGATCATAAAATCTCCGGATCTTATGCGTGAGGCTGTACGGCGTCTCAACCTCAACATCACATATGCCACAAAAGGCAAATTCCGCGAGATAGACCGTTATGGAAGTACGTTGCCGGTACAGGTCTCTATGCCGGATATGAATGAAGATGATTTTGCCTCATTCAATCTCTCACTGTCGCCAAATGGAGATTTCACTATCAGCGATATGAATCTGAAAGGCCGCGAACTTAACCACACTCCGATCAAGGGACGCATGGGGATAACTCTGAAGACTCCTCTCGGACGCATAACAGTCACCCCTGCAAAAGGCTATGATGACAATATCTCCATGGATATCATTGTGCGCCACAATTCAGTCAAATCCACAGCAGCCCAACTTAACGGAGCTCTCACAGTAGAAAATGACGAGAAATCCTGGAATATGGTCAATATGACATTGACAAACATATCTCCGGAACGTGCCGAAGATGTTCTCACGCAACTTATCGCCTGCTATAATGACCGCTGGATGCGAGATAAACGTACTCTCGCCGATAATTCCAGCAAGTTTATAGAAGAACGTGTCCAGTTACTCCAAAGCGAACTGGGTTCTGTCGACAACGACATATCCTCTTTCAAAAGTGCCAATCTCGTACCCGATGTAGATGCCGCCGCCTCTCTCTACATGAGTCAGGCCACACAGGCATCAATGGCACTTAAAGATCTCCGCGATCAGGAGTATATGGCCAAATACATACGAAATTATCTGCGCAATTCAGAAAATATAAACAAACTTCTTCCGACAAGCGCAGGGACAAGCGCGAGCCTCTCCAACCAGATCGCACAGTACAACACTAAAATTCTTGAGCGCAACAGCCTTGTATCGCAAAGCAGCGCAAGCAACCCACTCGTGGCGGAAATGGATCAGGCTATATCGGCCATGCGTGGAGCCCTGATCGCATCGATCGATAATGAGATAGTATCACTTGATGCCCAGATCCGCAGTCAGGAAGGACTCACCGGGTCGGCGACATCAAAAATCGCATCTACCCCAAAGCAGGCCAAATACCTTCTGAGCGTCGAGCGTCAACAGAAAGTAAAAGAATCTCTTTATCTTTATCTGCTTCAGAAACGTGAGGAAAACCAGCTCAATCAGGCTTTCACGTCTTACAATACACGTATCGTACGCGAGCCCGACGGTTCAAACGCACCCATCGCCCCGGCAGCAAACAACATAATGCTCATGTCTTTCCTTATCGGACTCGCCATTCCGGCTCTCGTTATTTTCCAGAGAGAAATGTCTGTGCACGTGGTCAGAGGCCGTAAAGACATAAAGGACATGAAGACGCCTCTCGCAGGAGAGCTCCCGTTACACAGTAAAAAGCAGAAATTGCCACGCATCAATCCCGCCAACAAAAATCCGAAGGCGATTGTGGCCGTCAAGGAAAACTGTCGAAATTCCATCAATGAGGCATTCCGCGTATTACGAACAAATCTTGAATTCATGTTTGCCAACGACAGCTCGTCGAAAGTAATAATGCTCACTTCGGCCAATCCGGGAAGCGGCAAGACCTTTGTCGCATTTAATCTGGCCAAAAGTTTTGCCATCAAAGGGAAAAAAGTAATTATTCTTGACCTTGACATGCGAAAGGCCTCGATGAGCAAATATGTCGATGGCACTGACAAAGGCATTTCAGACTATCTTGCAAACCGCGTGAATGATATTACAAGCCTTATCCACCGTATTCCGGACTGTGAGAACTTGGCTGTCATACCGGTGGGCACGATTCCTCCTAATCCGACAGAACTTCTTTTCAATGAGCGCATGCATGCCCTGATAGAAGATTTGAAAGTGCATTACGACTATGTTTTCATAGATTGTCCTCCGGTAGAAGTTGTAGCAGACTCCACTATCATAAGCAAATACGCGGACTTCACCTTGTTCGTGATTCGTGCCGGTGTACTGGACCTCTCGATGCTTAATGTGATAGATGACATGTACGCCAACGGCACATATCCCAACATGTCGATTGTCTTGAACGGCACAATCAATCCACGCAATTCATATGCACGCCGTTACGGCAATCCTTATAGCTACGGATACGGATACGGTACAGGATATTCATATTCCGGAGATGAATAATTGAATTCGTTAAATACAAAAGCTCTGGATGACATATATCTCCTCTGTCATTCAGAGCATTTTTAATTATAATCACCACTCTTCTTACAAGCATTTTCATGAAAGGCATCGTACTCGCCGGAGGATCCGGCACAAGACTCTACCCTATTACCAAAGGTGTCAGCAAACAATTACTGCCGATTTATGACAAACCGATGGTATATTATCCGATATCGGTTCTGATGCAGGCCGGCATACGTGACATACTCGTAATATCCACACCATATGACCTGCCCGGTTTCAAACGGCTGCTCGGAGACGGCAGCGATTACGGCATCAGGATAGAATATGCCGAACAGCCTTCACCCGACGGTCTGGCTCAGGCATTCATCATCGGACGTAAATTTATAGGAGATGACTCGGCATGCCTTGTTCTCGGCGACAACATATTTCATGGAGCCGGATTCACTTCGATACTGCACGAAGCCGTCGAGGATGTAGAGAAGAACGGGAAAGCCACTGTCTTCGGATATTGGGTAGATGATCCGGAACGATATGGTGTAGCCGATTTCGACAAGGAAGGAAACTGTCTTTCCATCGAGGAAAAGCCTGCATCACCCAAATCCAATTACGCCGTGGTCGGACTGTATTTCTATCCCAATAAAGTTGTCGATGTGGCCGCCAACATAAAACCGTCGGCCAGAGGGGAACTTGAAATAACAACGGTCAACCAGGCATTTCTGCATGACGGTGAACTTAAAGTGCGTGTATTACCCCGTGGATTCGCATGGCTTGATACAGGCACGCATGACTCGCTTGCCGAAGCTTCGATATATGTCGAAGTGCTTGAGAAACGTCAGGGTCTCAAGATAGGATGTCTCGAAGGGATAGCCTACCGACAGGGATGGATTTCAAAGGAGAGGATGGAGAAACTCGCGCAGCCGATGCTTAAAAACAACTATGGAAAATATCTGCTGAAAGTGATAAACGAACTCGACCGTACCCACGATTCCAATCTTGACTAAAAAATGAACGTAATAAAGACAGATATAGAAGGAGTATTTATACTTGAACCCCGTATTTTTGAAGATGCGAGAGGATATTTCTTTGAGAGCTATTCAAAGCGGGTGTTTGACACGGAAATCGGACCTGTAAATTTCGTACAGGATAACGAATCATGTTCTACACGGGGAGTAATGCGGGGGTTGCATTTCCAAAGGCCACCATTCACTCAGGCCAAACTGGTGCGTTGCGTAAGAGGCAAGGTACTTGACGTGGCTGTGGACATCCGCAAAGGAAGTCCGACATATGGCCGTCATGTGGCTGTCGAACTTACAGAAAACAACCATCGCCAATTTTTTATTCCCCACGGGTTCGCACATGGATTTGCCGTACTGAGCGATACAGCCGTGTTCCAATATAAATGCGACAACTACTATGCTCCAGAAGCTGACGGTGGAATTTCAATCCAGGATCCATCGCTGGGCATAGACTGGAAGATTGATCCGCGACATGCGATATTGTCTCCAAAAGATCTCGCCCATCCCCTTCTTAAAGACTTCGACTCTCCTTTCATTTTCTGATAAAAGAGTGCTTGCTGAAGTGAAGTGACAAATGACTGAAACAGTATCCTGTAAAAGGAGTCCATATACCTGGCTGGCAATAATCGGATTGGTGCTTTTATGCATCAATCCGGCTTATACACAGGGGGAACATAATAAGAACCTTCTCCTTGCCGCCGCCATGACCCTATCCCCGCTCATACTGTTTCTTAGGAAAGCGAGAGTATTTATCCCGCGTATAGACATCCCTCTTGTATTTGTATGCCTCTCAGTGATCGTCAATCCTCTTGTTTTTCATCCTGATACTGTCAGATGGATAACAATGCTGTTTACCTGTGCATGCTGTGTATACTTCATGATGCTTGCACGTCTTGTCCGTATAGCGGATCTGTCATCACCGACCCTATGCGGCATGATACGTATAATAATATATGCTTTCACAATCATACTCGTCATACAGCAGATCTACCTTATATGCGGTCTTCCGGTGCCTAACGAGGCAATGGCCTATCCGCAGGCTCCATGGAAACTGAACTCATTGACCGCCGAACCTTCCCACACGACGGTGACTCTCGCGACACTGATGTATTTTTATACTCAGACACGCCGCATTTCCGATCCGGATATAAACTTATTTAAAGAAATAAAATCCGAATGGCTTCTTTGGTTATGCTGGGGGTGGACTCTCTTCAGCACAGTAAATGCTTCGGCATTTCTTCTTGCTCCCCTCTCGTTGCTGCCATATGTCACACATCGCAATATATGGTACTGCGTCGGCGCCATAGGAATTCTTGTCGTTCTATTATTTGTCACACCTGTCGGACGCATGGGTCAGCTCGACCGTCTGCGCAAAGTCATATGCGCGACAATCACTCTTGATACGGACGCCATAGAAGAGGCAGACTCGAGTGCCGCAGCCAGGATTGCTCCAACCATATGGGGCGCACAAGCCATAGATATCACGGAAGCCGACACATGGAAAGGACATGGCACGGATGCGGATCAACGAGACATAAAAGAACGGCCTTGCGACGGACTCAACAGAGGATTCGCCGGGATCTTCAGTATGTTCTACAATTATGGCGCTCTCTCCGCAATAGCCTTCTGGTGCCTCATCGGCATAGTCACACTGATACGCCATCACTGGATTTCCATACTGACATTCCTCTTCGCCATGCAGATGTCGGCTGAACACAATATGCAACTTATCTGGATGATACTCGCCTTCTCTATGGTCTTCAAATATAACATATACGGCGTAAGGAACCTCTTGCACGCCAAGAAATAACATATACGCGACCATACATTCTTATTGATGGGAAATACAAGAAACCGATATAAAATGGGCAATAAAAAATCCGGTCACACAAAACGCGTCGCCATAATAGGCTCACAGGGCGTTCCCCCTCAATATGGAGGTTTCGAGACATTGGTTGACAATATAGTCAGACAACGAGATCCGGAGACTGTGGAATATACCGTATTCTGCAGTAAGCCCGACATGAAAACAGACCTGAGTCATTACAAAGGCTGCAGACTCAGGTATATAAATCTCCATGCACACGGAGTCATGAGTGTCCCCTATGATATACTGTCAATGATACATGCTGCAAAAGGTTATGACGCCATTCTTGTGCTCGGTGTGTCAGGATGTACCTTCCTGCCGATATTCAAGCTGCTGACACGGGCAAAAATAATAGTCAATATAGACGGTCTTGAGCACAAACGTGACAAATGGGAATCCATGGCCAAAAGATTTCTTAAGCTATCGCTCGACACATGCATCCGATGGGCTGATGAAATAGTTTCAGACAATAAGGGCATTCAGGATTACGTAAAAGAAAACTATCACCGCAATGCCCGTCTCATCGCATACGGAGGGGATCATGTGTTGCGGAATATAAATACAAAACGGCAACAGGCTATCCTGGATTTCTACAATCTTGAGGCAATGAATTATGATCTCAGCATATGCCGGATCGAACCGGAAAATAACTGTCATCTCACTCTGGAGGCATATAAAGATACTGAAAGATCGATCGTAATTATCGGCAACTGGAATCACAGTGACTATTCGCGTGAACTGTACACACAATATATAAGATATCCGAATATACATATGCTGAGTCCTATTTACGATCTGGACATATTATATGCGGTGCGTAATAATTCAAGATACTACGTACACGGACACCGTGCAGGGGGCACCAATCCCTCTCTTGTAGAAGCCATGTTCTTCGGTAAACCGATATTGGCATTCGACGTGATATACAACAGAGAGACCACACAAAACGAGGCGTATTATTACACAGACAGCGCTTCACTTCGCGAACTTATGCTACAAGACGATCTGGACGGGACAAACACTACCGAGACCGCCAGGCATGAATATATATGGAAGACAATCGCACGCCAATACGAGGCGTTATATTAAGAAACTGTTTAAATTTTGTGTCTACAAAAATAATAGTAAGTGGAAACGCCAAGTGAATTTTTCATACCCGATAATGAGGTCAGGCTCCCGGAGGAGCTTGATTACAGTCGTGTGAATGAATATATCCGCTCCGCGGAGGCGTTTTCTCGCTCGTCTTATCAGAGCGTCTATATCATCGACTATTTCAGGCAGAACTTTCTATATGTATCACCAAATCCGATGTTCCTGTGCGAGCTTTCGCCGGAGCGAGTGAAGGAATTGGGATACCGCTTCTATCTTGACTTTGTCCCGGAGGATGAACGGCCGATGCTTCTGACGCTCAACAAAGCCGGATTCACATTTTATAATGATATCCCCTATCTCGGAACGCAAGGATTGGTATATATCTTACGACTTCCATATTCTCAACGGAGGTCGAAAGATTCTCATCAACCACAAGCTGACACCGCTTGCACTTACATCCGACGGAAGGATATGGCTTGCGCTGTGTGTCGTGTCGGCGGCTACACATACCGATGCCAGGCATATCAAGGTACACCGTGTTGGTACATCTGAATACTTTGAATACAATATTAACTCCCGTCGGTGGAATAAACGGCAGATGCCCTCGCTATCTGACGGAGAAAAATCGGTACTTACCCTATCTATTCAGGGTTATACTATGTCAGAGATTGCCGACAAGATTTGTCTTTCACCCGACACCATAAAGAAATACCGTAAGCGGATATTCGAGAAATTGGAAGTCCGTAACATTTCGGAGGCGATAGTGGCGGCGATCAATAACAAGCTACTCTAAATTCTTGCAGAGATAGAATCTCGGAAAGTGCTTGACATCGCGCTCTACGGCGATGTTGGCCGCTATCTTTGCGCATATGTGAGCTGCTGTCCGCTGTGCTGCCTCACTCGTCTTAGCCTATACCATATACTCGGCAACCCATAGGCGCAGATTGTCCTTATATTGTAATTCGTTGTCACTGCCCGGCATTATTACAATCGTATAACCGTCCGCGATAGCGTATTGACGAATATCGTGTTATTGATGTATT
>ERZ860264.1788-NODE-1788-length-13589-cov-3.037166_pt1 | contig 13589 bp, 13 predicted proteins | sample MGYA00509980_ERZ860264 | MGnify/ENA primary metagenome ERZ860264 (study PRJEB30046, sample SAMN00715212) | human gut metagenome | study: EMG produced TPA metagenomics assembly of the A metagenome-wide association study of gut microbiota in type 2... | reverse complement strand
AAGAAAAATATAAAAATACCGCTTGGATGTATTTAATGTATGTTTATTCTCTCAATATGCTTAATAAAAGCGACAATATCGAAAAAATCATCGATATGGGGCTGCATTATGTAGACATTACATACAAACCTACAGATAAGGAATATTATGAACTGAGATTTCAACATATAATTGCAAAACTTAATAAAGATGATTATTATTCAGCTAACCAAATTCTTAATGAAATAAAAAAGATCAACGACTCTATTGGGCAGCACGTAGTTGATGACGAGATTTACAAAACAACACAGGTTTTATCAAAACATACTGAAACCGACACACTTAAAGAGAAAAAAGATTTTGTTGAAGAATTCAGGCATAACGTTGTATCCGCAGGGATATGGACCGGAGCACTAAGTTATAACGAAACCATTGATCTATGGCATTCTATAATTAATTCTGCTCAAATATTTTTAAATGATTCGTATTTTGATATAAATGACGCTCAAGAAGAAGATATTTGGACAAATCTTATAGCTTGGTATGGAGTATTAGTTAACGGCTTTGGAAGAGGACTTGCCTTACCTGACAGAGCTGAACAAGCTTATAATTACGTTTTAACGTGTAAAAACTTTCTTGATTGGCATACAAATCGGATAGACAAAAAAGAGATCAAATGGGAACAAATCAAAAGATGTGTGGCTGATGAAGAAATTGCAATTGAGATGATACCGCATTCCAACGAAGCGATAATTATTTCTCATCAATTTGACAAACCTCAAATCATTGAAATAGATTCATTAATTTATAATCGAATATTAGAGTACGACAATAATGACCCACTGGCAATTAATAACTTTTACAGTCCAGGCAACCCGCTGTCTGATTTAATTAATATAATCGAACCTTATTTAAAAGGAAAAAAACGTTTATTCATATCAGGTTCCAACCGTCTTGCACAATTTAATTGGGGAGCCATTCCATATAAGGGTAAAACTTTAGATGATTTATACGACATTGTGCCCATGCTTTCTACAGCTGACATTATTTCATATAAATCACGAAAGAAAAACGACCTGAATGTTAATTCGGTTATTCTGTACGGAGGTATGGACTATGAAAAGAGTGCCCCCTCAGATAATAAGAATACTAATAATGAATCTCATTGGATTTATCTTTCTAATGTACCGGATGAATTGAGGAAAGGATACAATTTGCTCCCCCACACCCAAGCAGAAGTCGATAGCATTGCGTCATTATGCAATAGATATAATATTAATTATCAGAAATTTTGTGGACAAGATGCAAATGAATTGAATATTAAAAAATCTCACTACCAGAATTCTTCCATACTACATATAGCGACTCATTCATTTCTATTACCGAGTTACTCTTTTAAAGATCTGTCTCGGCTTTCTAATGAAAATCAGACATCAAGATTAGGGTCAGTTTTATCAAATACCGGACTATTATTTTCCGGCTGTAATGAGTCTCTAAAAGGTGAAACTGCAAAAAGTGAAGACGAAATCTTAACAGCGAAAGAAATATCTCAATTAGATTTAGCCAATATTGAATTAGTCGTTTTATCAGCTTGTTCCAGTGGCCTTGGAGATCTAAACAATATTAATGGTTTAACATATGGCCTATCAAATGCATTTAGAACTGCCGGTGTTGGCCAAATTATGTTATCACTTTGGGATATACCTGATTACACCACTTCATTGTTGATGTATAAATTTTATGAGAGTCTTTTACAAGGAAATAATCCCAGAGAAAGTTTAAAATTAGCCCAAAATTACCTGATTTCATTAGGCTATAAGGATCCCTATTATTGGGCGGCATTTGTAATTATGGATTGATTTTCATTAGTGCCCACTGATATAAATGAAGTTGTATAAACTTCAATGTATACAAATAGAGAATCTTCAAAAATTGCATAAAATTTTTGAAGATTTTTTTGTTAACCTCCCTACTGTAATATTCATTAAGTAATGAACAATTTAAAATTTTATAATTATGGAACAAGCATTTTTCTTCATTATTGCTATTTCTCTGGCCCTTTTAGTAGGGAAATGGGGAAGCACACGTAAAATCGGATTTGGCTGGGCATTCGGCCTTTCTTTATTCAATATAATCATTGGAATAATAGCTGTCGCATGTTCCAAGAAAAAAGATGAGGAGGAAAATAATACTCAAGACTCTGAGAAATGAAAAAGGCAGGCTGGATATGTTTAATAATCGGAGTTATAAGCTTCTTCGGTGCGGTTGTGAAAGGGAATAGTGCTACGGGTCCTCTATTTTGGACAGGTCTTGGTGTGTTTCTTCTTTATAGAGCCAACAATAAAAAATCAGAACAAGAAGATCATATCCCTACTCAGGATAAGAGTACTTGTCAATCGAAAAATAAAGTCGAAAAAACCGCCATGTTGCAGGAGACTATTCCTCATCAAATACAAAAGGTAGAAACTAATCCTCAAAATATTTCGAATCAAGAATTAGAAAGTCTTGAGGAGATCCAGTCTCAAATGACTCTTCTGCAACGGGAGGCGGCGATGTGCCTTGTATCATTCTTTTGCGGATATAGGGATAATGTTATGGACGAAGTTCCTGTGTATATATTAAAGCAATCGGCAGTCTTTTTCGGTCTTCCGGATTCTCCTGCGTTTTTGTCTAAAATAATGTCAAAATATACAGATGCGGACGCACTTGTAGATATCGTATTATCCATACAAACGGTTAAGGCCAAAGAGTTTCTGTTGCTGACCTGTTATGACCTGATCAAATCAACAAATAAACAGGAGGCATATGATCTCTTATACAATATAGCCTCAGATATGGGTTATAACCGAACGAAGATGACAGAATTAATAGAGTTATATCAATAAGTAACGAACTATTCAAAATTATTTTATACTGATCGGTCTGATTATTTCGACCAATTACTTAAACAACATAGATTATGCATTCTACATCAAGCATCTGGAAGCGAATGAAACATCTATTCTCTCCATCATATCAAAAGAATGATCCGTCAGAAGGATCAGCCACACATAACTCTGAAAACAGAAACATAGAAGATGTCATCCAAGAATATTTTGACAAAAGAAAATGGAAGTATCACATGTACACCGATGAAAATTCGACAATAAGGTTCAAACTTGGTTTTACTGCCAACAATGAGAAAGTATTTTTGGATGTCAATATTTTCCCACATAATAAAATATATGAAATCAATTGTCACTCTGAAACCAAATTGCCACAGGAGTTGGTTTATCGAGGGATAGCAGCAATTAACAATTACAATTTATCTGCAAGAGTTGTCAGCGGGTGTGTCAGTCCGAACGGAGACATTATCTTTTGGCTTGGAAGAAACATAGATGGCAACACCTTCTCTGAAGAAGCCTTTGCAATAGATTTTGAGATGGTTATAAGAGAAACCGATTATGAAACCGCACAAATATACAAACAATCACATATTAATAATACTGAACTTCCGGCTTTAAATTGATAGATATCCGAATGAAAGCAGATACTAATCATGGAATTGTCCTTGCTCTATACATGACAATAATCCTCTTCGGTTCAACCTCTTGTAAAAGAGAGCAACCTATTCTAAGAACCCCCAAAGGCCCCCTTTCTGAACGAAATATAGACTCTCTTAAGATTAAACCGCCGTCACGGCCCAATATAGGTGATCAGCTTGGGCAAGATACCATTGTCGGAAACTTCACAGGACTTGGAATTGATTCTATCTGGGTTGTAGAAAGAATGGACACACTTGAAGGCGGGGTAATCGAGTATAACTACCACACTGAATCAAACAATCCGCTATTACCGTCTGTAGAGTTATATGGACGATCTTCCCGATGCGCATTTATTGTTAATGAAGGAGACATTAATGGAGATGGAAAAGATGAATGGGGATGGATGAGAGGGGCCTTCAGATCTTATGCAAATATCGAATATCATCTGTTGAATTTCAATAATGACAATTGGCTGGAGTGTGTAATAGATCAATCTGCCGACACTCGAAATGCCGATATTGACATTGTAAGTAAGGGCCCAAAGCGAGGTTCTATAATCGTATCGTTTCTTTATTGGAATGAAAACCTTCCGGATATGACGGTAGGATACGATACTATATTTAATCCTTTTTGCGATGAGGTTCTACTTTATGAAAAACCGTGATATACGCAACGCAATCAGGGCATTTGCCGATTTACGGCAAATGCCCTGATTGTAATATATGTGAACAAAATCTGTGGTCGGCCGCCGGCCTCACGCGTATTCTCCGACGACTGAATCGATGCTGTCTTCATCGGTCTTCCAAGTTCCGTCCGGATCCATCTCGATGAAATCCATTATATCGTAGACGTCGACGGAATCGGGCAGGTCTTCGGTCTCTTCTTCCTCTGCAAGCCCGACTGCTCCGGAAACCGTATCGACCGTGAGCATCGCGTCATCCCATGCCTCTGTGGCTGACACATATTCACTGACCGCAGCCTGAATGGCTTTCTTAAGATCTTCGGTGTTCATGATCAGTCACGGTTGCCTCCGAAGATGCGGAGAAGGTAGAGGAAGAGATTGATGAAGTCAAGGTACAGATTGAGCGCGCCGATGGTGGCGAGTTTATCGGCAAGCGACGGCTCGAGGTTTGCCTGTGCGAGACGCTTGATCTGCTGGGTATCCCACGCCGTGAGGCCTACGAATATGAGCACGCCCGCGATAGATATGATCCACTCGAATGTGCTGTTTGCCCAGAAGATATTCACTACCGACGCTATGATCAGACCGATAAGGGCCATAAAGAGGAAAGATCCCATCTTTGTCAGATCACTCTTAGTGAAGTAACCATAGACCGACATCGCACCGAATGTTCCGGCTGTGATGAAGAATGTGTATACTATCGATCCGAGTCTGTAGACAAGGAAGATCGGAGCAAGCGACGTACCCATCAGCGCGGCGAAAAGGATGAAACATCCGATGACGGCACCCGATGACATTTTCTGCATTCGCGCAGGGAGAATCCATGCCATGGCTATCATGGCTATGAACATGCCCCAGTATACGAAGCGGTTGATAATAAAGAACTGAAGCAGCGAAGGGCTGCTTGCCACTCCAAGGGCACAGAATGCCGAGACAAGCAGTCCGATGAACATGCGTACATATACACGCTTCATGACTGCATTAGTCTGTTCCTTTACGCTGACTCCGCTGCCGTAATAGGGAGGGGGAGTCACATTGTGATTGTTGTAATCCATATTTATATCTGTTTAACCGGATAAATAATCGTGGTTTGTTATGTTAGACAGAATATGCTGTCGTCTGTTTAATTCCTGCAAATTCCGCGCCAATATATTTCCACTATAGTAACGTGAATTATATGTTTTATGTTTTTATGCGCTGTCATACAAGGCGGATAAATGTGAGCAGCCGGGCCGCGGTACCGTTGTCACGCCGCCATGAAGGAAGCCCCGGGGTAGAGAACGTACAGAACCGTGACCGAGTGATATTCCGCTCCGGAACTCCGGCACGTAAAAGACGCGTCACGTTGACTTCCTGAAGATCGATATTTCTTTCGGCGGAAATGCATGGGCCGAAGCCGGCGTCACGGAACCGGTCGGCAAGTTTGGGACTCACCTCATAGCATTCGCCGCAAATGGATGGTCCGAACGCGGCAAGTATCCGTTCCGGATCCGCGCCCCCGGCACACAATATGTCAAGAGTATCGGAGAGGATCCCTCCGAACGAACCTTTCCAGCCTGCATGTACGGCCGCGACAGCCCTTATGTCGGGAGCATACAGCAGCACAGGCACACAGTCGGCCGTACGCACACCTATTCTGAGACCCGGACAAAAAGACACAAGAGCGTCCGTTTCCGGAAAAACACCGATGTCACTTTCTCTACGCACTATCCCGACATTACAGGTGTGCGTCTGGCAGGGTATGAGAACAGGAAGCGGGAATGCTGACACTTCCGGCCACACTCCCGCTTCTATTCCTTCTGCCTTGAATTCAAGAAACTCCATTACATGCGTTCAGGCATTTCGATGCCGAGAAGCGACATCGCGGCACGCAGCGTACGCGCCACAACCCATGAGATCAGCAAGCGCTGTCCGCGCACATCGGCGCTCTCCTCGCGAAGTATGGAATAGTCATGATAGAACTGATTGTATTCCTTGGCGAGATCATAGGCATAGTTGGCGACAAGCGCCGGGGAGAAATTGCGTCCGGCATCGGCCACGACATTGCGGAAATCATCTATCTTGCGGATAAGCACGGCCTCCTTCTCGTTGGGGATTCCCGCCGGAGTGGCCATAGGATCGAATCCCTCGGCCTTGCGGAGGACAGAACGTATACGCGCGTATGTGTACTGGATGAAAGGTCCGGTATTGCCGTTGAAGTCAATCGATTCCTTGGGATTGAAAAGCATGTTTTTGCGCGGATCGACCTTCAGCAGGAAGTATTTGAGCGCGCCGAGTCCGACCATACGCGACACTTCCGCCGCCTCTTCGGGCGACATGTCGGCAAACCGCTCTGCGCTCATCTCGGCAGCCGAACCGATCATAGTGTCAATCAGATCGTCCGCATCGACAACCGTACCTTCACGCGATTTCATCTTGCCTTCTGGAAGCTCGACCATACCGTAGGAGAAATGGGTCAGATCCTTGCCCCATTTGAAGCCGAGACGGTCAAGAAGCAGGGAGAGAACCTGGAAATGATAGTTCTGCTCGTTACCGACCACATAAATCATCTTGTCGATCGGATAATCCTGATAACGAAGTTTGGCCGTGCCGATATCCTGCGTCATATAGACAGAAGTGCCGTCGGCACGCAGGAGAAGCTTGTGGTCGAGACCATCGGAAGTCAGATCGGCCCATACGGAGCCGTCTTCCTTACGATACATCATGCCGGACTCAAGACCTTTCAGCACGAGATCCTTGCCCTCGAGATATGTATCGGACTCATAATATATTTTGTCGAACGAAACACCGAGACGGCGGTAGGTCTCGTCAAAGCCGGCGTATACCCATGAATTCATTTTCTCCCAGAGCGCACGTACCTCGGGGTCGCCCTGCTCCCATTTGCGCAGCATCTCGCGGGCCTCCGCCATGAGCGGTGATTTCTCTTTGGCCTCCTCCTCGGTGAGGTTGCCGGTTTCCATGAGCTGTTTTACCTCATCCTTGAAATGCTTGTCGAAAGCCACATAGAAATCTCCGATGAGATGGTCGCCTTTCTTGCCGGCAGATTCGGGAGTCGCTCCGTCGCCCCATTTCTGCCATGCGAGCATAGACTTGCAGATATGGATTCCACGGTCATTGACAATATTTGTCTTTACCACCTTATGACCATTTGCCTCGAGAATGCACGCGAGCGAATAACCGAGAAGATTATTGCGCACGTGGCCGAGGTGAAGCGGCTTATTGGTATTGGGCGACGAATATTCGACCATGACAAGATCGGAATTCTCATCGGCCTTGCGGATACCGAAATCCGGATCAGCAGCTATGTCGTGAAGAAGGTCAAGCCAGTAATGCTTGCTTATCGACAGATTGAGGAAGCCCTTGACCGCATTGAATTTTTCGACGGCAGCGATGTTGTCGACCATCCACTGCCCTATCTCATTGGCCGTGGCCTCCGGAGCCTTGCGCGACATCTTGAGCACCGGAAACACGACCACCGTCATGTCTCCTTCAAATTCTTTCTTGGTAGCCGAAGGCATAAGCGTCTTCGCATCGATATCCGCGCCATAGAGCGCCTTGACCGCATCGGCCGCACCCTGCGCTATAATGTTTTCTATTGCCATTTAAAGTATATATTCGTTGCTAAGTAACTTAATAAAACGCAAATTTACGAAAATTTCCGCAAAACTCCCAATGTGTTATCCGCGAGATGCAAAAAGCGCCGGATGCCATGCAACCGACGCCTTGTGATCTGTCTGTAGTGTGTCTTATTTGCCGAGAGTATCAGCTGGTTTAAACTTGACAACCTTGCGGGCAGCGATAGTGATTTTCTCCTTCGTCTGAGGATTGATACCGGTGCGTTCCGGTTTCTCTACAACTGCGAATGTACCGAAACCGATCAGCTGAACCTTATCTTCATTGGCCAGAGCCTGGCTGATTGACTCGAGAACTGCGTCAAGGGCTTTCTTGGCGTCTACTTTGTTGAGCGAGGCCTTGGCGGCGATCTCGTTTACTAAATCTGTCTTGTTCATAATTCAGAATTTTTATGTGTTTCTATTAGCTCTATTCGTGCTGTACCGTTCGGAAGAATCCAAATACTGCACAAATATAACGCTTTCTCCTTAATTAACAAACAAATTCGTCTGTTTTTATAAAAAAAGTTAAATATTTATCGTTTTTCTTTCTTCCAGCAGGGTTTTCACCCATAATATTATGCGTTTACCCCTCCCGTAAGATATATCGCCGGGAGTAGCACACACACTTATCGGCATTTTCTACGTTAATGGAAATATACAGCTGTAAAAACTTTATCTATGAATTTAGGAACTACATGGCGCGGCATGCCGCCCGTGACCAAAAACCTGATAATAATCAATGTCCTTCTCTGGCTTGTCGAAATGGTCTTTCCCCGTTTCGGCATAATCATGGTCGACAAACTCGGGCTCCATCTTGTGGGCGCCGATTTCTTCAACCCGATACAGATCATCACCTACATGTTTCTGCATGATTCGGGAAATATCCTTCATATTCTGTTCAATATGTTCACGCTGTGGATGTTCGGACGCATTCTGGAACAGGTGTGGGGATCGAAACGGTTCTTTATGTTCTACATGGTATGCGGCATAGGGGCGGCTTTCGTTCAGGAGGCCGTATGGCTGCTGAGCTGGAAACATGAGTACATTTCAGAGATCGCCAAGCTCAACGGGCTGACTTACCAGCATATGGCGGAAATAGTGAAACAGGCCACTGCCGCAGGCGATCCCGACTTCGTGTCGGCTATCGCCAAAATGAAAGACAGCATGGTAACTATCGGCGCCTCTGGCGCCATATTCGGCCTGCTGCTCGGATTCGCAATGACATTTCCCAACATGCCGCTGTATCTGTTCTTCCTTCCCATACCGATAAAGGCTAAATATATGGTTATCGGTTATGCGGTGATCGAGTTCTTCCTCGGTGTGAACGGAGGAGGAACCATCGCCCACTTCGCGCACCTCGGCGGAATGCTGTTCGGTCTGATAATACTGCTATATTGGAAAAAGAAAGGAATGTTGCGAGGAAATGGTTTTTATTGATCGTTTTTCAAGATTCTGCGGAGGAAGCCGCACGCTTGCGTGGCTTCTGACTGTCAATGTCGCGACAGCCCTCCTGCTCTGGCTTTCGGGCGCGGTTATAATGCTGTGTGGCGGCGACAGCTCTTTGCTCTATACACTGACAGCCCTTCCGTCAGACCCATTGACATTCGCCACGCATCCCTGGACTCTCGTGACATATATGGTGGCGCACTTCGCACCGCTGCATATGCTTTTCAACATGCTTTGGCTTTACTGGTTCGGAATGATGTTTGCCGATTCCGGCCGCGACAGAGCATTGCCCTGGCTATATGCGGGAGCGGGCATCGCCGGAGGTGTGTTATATCTTGCCGCATCGGTCATATCGGGACACGCCCCGGGAACCTATCTGACCGGCGCTTCAGCCGCAGTTCTCGGAGTGATGACCGCAACCGCCATGCTCATGCCGTCGCGCAGTATCGGTCTCTTTCTCTTCGGCGAGGTAAAGCTGAAGTGGGTGGCGACCGGATGCATAGCGCTCACTCTGCTTGGTTCATGGGGAGCGGGAATACCTCCGCAGGTAGCCCATATCGGAGGAATACTGTATGGCATCGGATGGGTGCTTGTGAAAAGAGGGTTTACCGATCTGAACCGCGTCACGGTGAGGAAACCTTCATACACGAAAAGCCACATACATCCGCACAAGGTGAACACAAAGCGGACAATCAAGGCTATGAACCGCATGACCGACGATCACGAACGGCTCGACCAGCTTCTTGACAAGATAAGAATATCGGGTTATGACTCATTGACAGCAAGGGAGAAAACCGAACTCAACCACATCTCTGCACGCATAGAACCATAACCTCCGGCATATTGTTGAACCCAAAACAGAATACGGCACCCACCGACCGGAATTCCACTTAACCAATCTATCTGAGATATGTTTTTACCACTCGTAAAACCGATAGTACGCACAGCATTTCTTATAGTATCGCTGATAATATACGGCCTCACGATCTTCGCGGCCTACGGAGGACGGTTCAACCCCGACTTTTTCACTTTCCCGGCCGTGCTTACACTGGCTCTGCCGTGGCTCGCCATAGCGTCGCTCGTGATAACGATAGCCTGGTTCGCCTGCGGGCACATCTTCGCCGGCGGAATAGGCGTCGTGGCAATTATCGCCTCATGGGGGCCTATATCGACTGTCAGTCCTCTGCACAGTTCCCAGAATCCGACGCCCGGAGCCAAGACCTTCACCCTGATGACCTACAACACTCTTCACTGCGAGGATGTGGAAAATAAAAGCGGCTCGGGCAACCGTACGCTCGAATATATAATAAATTCAGGAGTCGACATAGTGTGCGTTCAGGAATGGATAAAGTTTGACGACAAGGAAATTCCCAATTTCAGCAAGCTTGAAGACAGATTCCGCAAGGCATATCCTTACGTGGCGGGAGATCCGTCGCTCGACATGAAAGTATTCTCGAAATATCCGGTAATATTCGAGAAAGGATACAACTATATAGACGGAGACTTCGACCCGAAACGCTATACATTCTATAAGATAGACATCAACGGCACGAAACTGACTGTGATCAATGTGCATCTGTCATCGTTCAACCTGCGGGGAGACGAATGCAATGTGGTGACCGATCTGAAATCCGTAAAAGGTGCCAAAAACAGTCTGAACGAACTGAAAGGAAGCATCCGCAAAAAGATGACGTCAGCGTTCAAGAAACGCAAACATGACGTAAAGATACTGCGCGAGACAATCGACAGGATGAAAGGCCCCATGATCATATGCGGAGACTTCAACGATGTTCCGGAATCGTATGCCTACCGTCTGCTCAAGGGCGAGGATCTCAAGGACGCATATGTCGAGACCGGATTCGGACCGCTCGTCACATATAACCTGCACGCCTATTGGTTTCATCTGGACCAGATATTCTATCGTGGACCCCTGCGGGCACTCAGCGTAGAAAAAGGCAAACTCAAATCCAGCGACCACTACCCTCTCATCGCCGAATTCGAGTTTACGGAATAAGGCAGCTTCTCCGGACATTCATTTTTACATATTCTCTCTGCCAATTTCCAGACATTTTAAAATCAGGGCTGACACCTCCAAGCGGTATCAGCCCTGAACACATTTATTTTACTTTTATCATATAACCTGTCAATCGACGGAAAAAACAATCATTTTAATTTTATGGGACGCCATAAATTCCAACGGGGGACATCAACGTATGACAATCTTTTCGGACTTTCCGTCGGTCTGGCGGATATAGATACCCGGGACAGCCGTCGCGGGATCCACCGGCAGCCCTGAAATCGTAAACCATTGCTCAGGCTGAGGCGAACCGGAAGATCTAATCTCGCCGATACCGCTGTAAAGATCGTTGTAGGTCGATGTCATCGGATTGTTGAACACAGTATAGTTTACGGTAATGTTTGCCGCGCCGTTTTCGCCAAAAGGTTTCCCGATACTGAATTTTCCACCGGAATATACGGCTTCTTCACCTTCGATCACAACCGATGTGACCTTGACACCGGCTACCTGCGGTGTAATCTTTACATAGCCCTCGGCAGGATGAGTCTCATAGGAATACATTTCAACGACTTCCGACTCAGTCAGATTCTCATAGAGATCCGCGGCCTGTCCCGGCACATAGACGGTACGCCAGCCGTTCCCGATCCTGACACCGCCGTTTACAGACGATATATAAAGCGATGCCACGCCGGGACATTCCTCCTGCTCTTCGAGATAAAGTATTTTGGGGTTGTTGACAACAATCTGGGGAGACTCTGTCACAAAATCCACAGTGTGATACTGCACCGTCGAACCATTGTCGGGAAAATAGAGACGCACAAGATTCGGACAATCCGAGAATGCACTCCACGACCACCACTCGACGCCCATCATATTCAGGGCCACAAGTCCGGAGCGAGCAAAGGCGTCTTCGTAGATGCGGGTCGTCGTATCTTTCAGATAGACCCGTTCCAGATTACGGCAATCGGCGAAACAACCGCGGGGCACTGCATTTTTCCCCGTAGGCCAATGCACCTCTTTCAGCCCGCTGCCGGCAAATATAAAGCCTTGAGTCGTGTCAATCTCGCGGATACTGCTGAATGAAAACGAAGTGAGGCTCTCGCAACCGGCAAACTCGCGGTAGCCGAGACTTGATATCTTCATCTTCGAAGTGAGCGGGAATGCCGTAAGGCTCTTGCAATTCTCGAATGCTTTGGCCACTATATCGATATTCTTCGTCGACTCGGAAAAAGTAATGGTCTTCAGCGACTCGCACCCGCGGAATGCGCATGTCTGAATTCTTAGTCCCCCCTCTGCGTTTGCACCGAGAATTATGGACTCAAGGTTCCGGCATCCCATGAATGCGCCTTCCCATATGAGCCACGGGGCATCGCCTTCATATGTCACCCGCCTGACCTCGGAGTCAAGAAACATATATGATCCGGCTGACTGAGATGACAGTGCAGCGGGGATGACCACCTCATCGACCTGAGAGTTGCAGAAGACACCCCCGGCCATATAAGAGACACCCGACGGAACTGTGTATTTGGTGTAGCGCCGTCCCGGACAGAGTCCTTCGAGCATCGAGCCGTAGAAAATCGCGCCGTCCGAGTCCGTATGGTATTCCGAAGAGTTGGTACAATCAACGGTCTCTATGCTCCGGTTATTGTATTGCCAGCATGTGCGCAACATCTGTTCGCCCACAAGAACAAGCTTTTTGAGGTGAGTATTGGCGGCAAAGGCTCCGAATGATATGGAAGAAATTGGACTCGGCACCACGTAGCTTGTCGCCTTGGCACCCGAGGGATAACGAACGAGACGCGGACCGCCGGACTCCGAGCCGGTACTGAGTTGGACGAGAGCACCGTTGATTGTCGTATAGGTCTTAGACCCTGCCTCCACCTCGTATTTCTCTATGTTGGGACAATCCTTGAATTCGATTCTGCCGATATAATCCATATACTTGGGAATACGCACCGATGTAATCCCTGTGAATCCGCCGATTACGGGATCGTCGCTCTCATGGCCCACATGATTCGACCATCCAAGAGCAGTGACCTTAACCTCCTTTCCGTCATTATTTATGACCGTCGGAAATGAAAGCTGACCCGAAGGGATGAAGCCATCGGCAACACCGATAACGATGGCCTCGTCTTCGTCCTCACCCCAGAACTGCACGATCTCGTAATTGAAGCGGCCATCGGTAATCACTTCATAGCACGCCCCGTCAATGTGAAAGAGCATCAGAGCACAGATAATACAAATGAAATGTTTCATAGACTATAAAATTGGTTTGAGCCGCAAAATTAACGGCATTTTCCGCCATTTGCGTCATTACCATATACTTG
>ERZ860264.1786-NODE-1786-length-13599-cov-4.041273_pt1 | contig 13599 bp, 6 predicted proteins | sample MGYA00509980_ERZ860264 | MGnify/ENA primary metagenome ERZ860264 (study PRJEB30046, sample SAMN00715212) | human gut metagenome | study: EMG produced TPA metagenomics assembly of the A metagenome-wide association study of gut microbiota in type 2... | reverse complement strand
ATCTGGACCGCATTGCCCGGGGCACCCCCGTGGCAGGCAAGGCGGCCGAAATGTCCAATGATGATTTGATACGGTATCTCCAGTCGATGCGAGAAAAGAAGCAGGGCACAGACCCTGCGGACGACTGACCGTTCCTCTCCTCCGGCTGGAGCTGGAAGGAGAAAGAATCATGCGGAAATTGTCGCAGACGGAAGAAATGGTAAAGATCCTGGCAGGCCGGGCCCGCCGCCATACCCTGACACCCGAGCAGATCAGCCGGGCCATGGATGAGCAGGAATACGATGTATCCGGGCTGGATGCGCTGTATGCGGCGCTGGAAGCCCGGGGCATCCGTGTAACCGAAGAAGAAGCGGACATGCCCATGCTGGATGAAACACAGATCGGGGAACTGGAGCACGAGCTCTCAGCCGAGGGCGTAGCGCTGGATGACCCGGTGAAGGCATATCTGAAGGAGATCGGCCGGGTGCCGCTGCTGACAATGGAACAGGAGCTGGAGCTTGCCCGGGCCGCGCAGGCCGGGGATGCGGATGCCCGGCGGAAACTGAGCGAAGCCAACCTGCGGCTGGTGGTCTCGGTGGCCAAGCGCTACGCGGGCAGGGGGCTGCCCTTCCTCGACCTCATCCAGGAGGGCAACCTCGGCCTGATGAAGGCAGCGGAAAAGTTTGAGCCGGACAGGGGCTTCAAGTTCTCCACCTACGCGACATGGTGGATCCGGCAGTCCATCACCCGGGCCATTGCCGATCAGGGGCGGGTCATCCGCATCCCGGTGCATCTGGTGGAGAGCATCAACCGGGTAAAAAAGACGGCAGGGGAGCTTCTGCGCAAAAACGGCAGGGAACCCACAGCCGAAGAGATCGCCGTCCGGCTGGACATGGAGCCTGACCGGGTGCGGGAGCTGCTGCAGCTGGCGCAGGACCCCATCAGCCTGGAAACACCGGTGGGCGAGGAAGAGGATGCCCACCTGGAGGATTTTATTCAGGATGAGGAAGCAGGCGTTCCGGTGGACGAGGCCGGGCGGGAACTGCTGCGGCGGGAGCTGGCAAATGTCCTCAAGAGCCTGACACCCCGGGAGGAGCGGGTGCTGACTCTGCGCTTCGGGCTGGAGGACGGGCAGGCCCGCACCCTGGAAGAGCTGGGAAAGGAGTTCAACGTGACCCGGGAACGCATCCGGCAGATCGAGGCCAAGGCTCTGCGCAAGCTGCGCCATCCCAGCCGCGCAAAGCGCCTGCGGGATTATCTGGAAGAATGAGTATGTAAGGGCACCGCAGGCAGCTGCGGTGCTTTTTGCATGGGCAGGGGAGAGCACGCATCAAGAGCCAAGGTGTACAAAATGCACAAGGGTGTTTTTGGCGAGAACGTGCAAAACTCAAAAATCAAGAGCCAAAATGCGCAAAGATTACACGCACCCGTGCGTACCATGAAATCGCGGGCTTGACAAAAATATTGGGCCAAAATGCGAAAAATGGCTTGACAGCAAGGCTTTTGAGGTGTATACTGCATTAGTATCACATAATGGCCTAGTGCGCCAAAAAGGGAGCTGTACTGGAAGCGGCTGGACGGTGTTGACCGAAAAGTTTGTGAAAAGCGACGAACTTCCTTGGAGGATACGGGTCGATTTATGTGTGTGTGCTCAAATCTGACCCGTATAACGCAATATCCGTAGAGTATAAAAGTAAGGAGTGGTTGATTTTATGATGAAAGTCAAGCCCGTCAAGCTCGGCAAAACCGAGCGCATGAGCTTCTCCCACATCGACGAAGTCATCAGTATGCCGAACCTGATCGAGGTCCAGAAGAACTCTTATCAGTGGTTCCTGGACGAGGGCCTGAAAGAGGTCTTCCACGACATCGGCACCATTGAGGACTACACCGGTAACCTGGCGCTGAGCTTCGTGGACTTCCGTCTGGATAAGGAGCCCAAGTACAGCATCAAGGAGTGCAAAGAGCGCGACGTGACCTACGCTGCCCCCCTGCGCGTGACTGCCCGTCTGCTGAACAAGGAGACCGGCGAGGTCAAGGACCAGGAAATTTTCATGGGCGACTTCCCGCTGATGACCGATGCGGGCACCTTTGTGATCAACGGTGCCGAGCGTGCCATCGTCAGCCAGCTGGTCCGTTCTCCCGGCGTATTCTACGGAGATGCCAAAGATAAGGTAGGCAACGACCTGTACAGCGCAACCATGAACCCCAACCGCGGTGCATGGCTGGAGTACGAGACCGATGCCGCCAACGTGTTCTATGTCCGTATCGATAAGAACCGTAAGCTGCCCGTCACCGTGCTGTGCCGTGCGCTGGGCCTTTCCTCTGATGAGGAGATCCTGAACTTCTTCGGCGAGGATGAGCGCATCCTGGCCACTCTGGAGAAGGATACCACCAAGAACCAGGACGAGGGCCTGCTGGAGGTCTACCGCAAGCTGCGCCCCGGCGAGCCCCCCACGGTGGAGTCCGCTACCAGCCAGATCGATATGCTGTTCTTCGATCCGCGCCGGTACGACCTGTCCCGCTTCGGCCGCTATAAGATGAATAAGAAGCTGTCTCTGGCACGCCGCATCATGGATCATGTGGCCGCAGAGAACGTGGTGGATCCCTTCACCGGCGAGATCCTTGTCGAGGCCGACAAGAAGATCGACCGCAAGCTGGCTGAGCAGATCGATGCTGCCGGCGTGAATCTGGTCGTGCTGAAGATCGATGATCCCATGAAGGATCAGCCCCACAAGGTCAAGGTCATCACCAACGGCTGCGTGGACGCACAGGCCATCATCGACAGCTACTACCCCGCATTCAAGGGTGTGGATGTCAAGGAGTGCGGCATCAACGAGCGCTGCTGCCTCAAGGAGCTGCGCAAGATCCTTGATAACGCCTCCAGCGCCGAGGAGGTCATGGAGAGCCTGAAGAAGGATCACGATCTGCTCATCGGCCGTACCGTCACCATCGACGATATCCTGTCCTCCATCAACTACCTGAACGGTCTGGGCCACGGCGTTGGCACCACCGATGATATCGACCATCTGGGCAACCGCCGCATCCGCAGCGTTGGTGAGCTGCTGCAGAACCAGTTCCGCATCGGCTTCTCCCGCATGGAGCGTGTCATCCGTGAGCGCATGACCCTGCAGAGCCAGGATCAGAGCGTCATCACTCCGCAGGCACTGATCAACATCCGTCCTGTGGTGGCAGCTATCAAGGAGTTCTTCGGCTCCTCTCCGCTGTCTCAGTTCATGGACCAGAACAACCCTCTGGCCGAGCTGACCCACAAGCGCCGTCTGTCTGCTCTGGGCCCCGGCGGTCTGAGCCGTGACCGCGCAGGCTTCGAAGTCCGCGACGTTCATTACAGCCACTATGGCCGTATGTGCCCCATTGAGACCCCTGAAGGCCCCAACATCGGTCTGATCTCCTATCTGGCATCCTACGCCAAGATCAACGAGTACGGCTTCGTTGAGGCTCCCTACCGCAAGGTCAAAAAGACTTACGACGAAAACGGCAAGCTGATCGATCAGGTCGTTACCGATGAAGTGGAGTATATGACCGCTGACGTTGAGGACGAGTACGTTGTTGCTCAGGCCAACGAGCCTCTGGATGAGACCAAGCACTTCATCCGTCCCCGCGTTTCTGCCCGCCGCCGCGATGACATCCTGGAAATCGATGCCGATAAGGTCGATTATATGGACGTTTCGCCCCGAATGATGGTCTCTGTTGCGACCGCCTGCATCCCCTTCCTGGAGAACGATGACTGTAACCGTGCTCTGATGGGCTCCAACATGCAGCGCCAGGCAGTGCCTCTGATGGTCACCCAGCAGCCCATCGTTGCTACCGGTATGGAATACAAGGCTGCTACCGACTCCGGCACCGCTGTGCTGGCCAAGAGCAACGGCGTTGTGGAAAAGGTCGATGCCGACCATGTTGTGGTGCGCAACGAGCAGGGCGCTCTGGAGGATTATTCTCTGATCAAGTTTGCCCGCTCCAACGCAGGCACCTGCATCAACCAGCGCCCCATCGTTGAAGTGGGCGAGAGCGTCAAGGCCGGTCAGGTGCTGGCCGACGGCCCCGCAATGCGCAACGGTGAGATCTCTCTGGGTAAGAACGCCCTGATCGGCTTCATGACCTGGGAGGGCTACAACTACGAGGACGCCGTCCTGCTGAACGAAAAGATCGTCCGTGAGGACGTTTACACCTCCATCCACATCGAGGAATATGAGACCGAGTCCCGCGATACCAAGCTGGGACCCGAAGAGATCACCCGCGACATCCCCAACGTTTCGGAGGATGCCCTGAAGGATCTGGACGAGCGCGGCATCATCCGCATCGGTGCCGAGGTCAAGAGCGGCGACATCCTGGTCGGCAAGGTCACCCCGAAGGGTGAGACCGAGCTGACCGCTGAGGAGCGCCTGCTCCGCGCCATCTTCGGCGAGAAGGCCCGCGAAGTCCGTGATACCTCTCTGCGTGTGCCCCACGGCGAGTACGGCATCATCGTGGACGTCAAAGTCTTTACCCCGGAGAACAGCGACGAGCTGCAGCCCGGCGTGCGCGAGGTCGTCCGCTGCTACATCGCTCAGAAGCGTAAGATCAGCGTCGGCGATAAGATGGCAGGCCGTCACGGCAACAAGGGTGTCGTTTCCCGCATCCTGCCGCAGGAGGATATGCCTTACCTGCCCGACGGCACCCCGCTGGACATCGTGCTGAACCCCCTGGGCGTTCCTTCCCGTATGAATATCGGTCAGGTGCTGGAAGTCAACCTGGGCTACGCTGCCAAGGCATGCGGCATCAAGGTTATGACCCCCGTGTTCGATTCCGCGCGTGAGAACGACATCGGCGATACCTTCGATACCGCCCGTGAGCTGTGGCACGGTGAGAATGCTCCCGCATATCCCACCAAGCTGCCCAAGATCATGGGTGAGAAGGGCCACATCATCGACTTCTCCAAGATCGAGCTGGACCGTGATGGCAAGACCACCGTTTACGATGGCCGTACCGGCGAGAAGTTCGATAACCGCGTTACCGTTGGTTATATGTACTACCTCAAGCTGCATCACCTGGTCGATGATAAGATCCATGCCCGTTCCACCGGCCCCTACTCTCTGGTCACCCAGCAGCCTCTGGGCGGCAAGGCTCAGTTCGGCGGTCAGCGCTTCGGCGAGATGGAAGTCTGGGCTCTGGAAGCTTACGGTGCCGCTTACACCCTGCAGGAGATCCTGACCGTCAAGTCCGATGACGTTGAGGGCCGTGTCAAGACCTACGAGGCCATTGTCAAGGGCGAACCCATCCCGCAGCCCGGCATCCCCGAGTCCTTCCGCGTTATGCTGAAGGAGCTGCAGTCTCTGGGTATGGACGTTGTGGTCCAGGACAAGGATGGCAACGAGATCGATATGCGCCAGAACTTCGACGACGAAGAGACCGGCTTTGATATGCGTGATGTTGCAGGTTCCGAGACTGTTACCAACGAGAATGAGCTGCTGAACGATTACACCATCAAGGATGCTGACGCAGGCTTCGATGATCCTTCTGTGCTGGAAGATGACAACTCCGGCAGTGCGGCTCCCGCTTCCGACGAAGTGGATTTTTAACTAGAGATTAAGAAAGGGTTCGTTTCATGGAAAACAACGTTTTCGATTCCATTAAAATCGGCCTGGCTTCTCCGGAGCAGATCCGCAACTGGAGCTACGGCGAGGTCAAGAAGCCTGAGACCATCAACTACCGCACCCTGAAGCCGGAGCGCGACGGCCTGTACTGCGAGCGCATTTTTGGACCTACCAAGGACTGGGAGTGCCACTGCGGCAAGTACAAGCGCATCCGCTACAAGGGCAAGATCTGCGATCGCTGCGGTGTCGAGGTCACCAAGGCAAAGGTTCGCCGTGAGCGCATGGGCCACATTGAGCTGGCCGCGCCCGTCAGCCACATCTGGTACTTCAAGGGCATCCCCAGCCGCATCGGCCTGATGCTGGACATCAGCCCCCGCCTGCTGGAAAAGGTGCTGTACTTTGCAAGCTATATCGTCACCGATCCCGGTCTGACCCCGCTGGAAAAGAAGCAGCTGCTGACCGAGAAGGAATACCGTGAGATGCGTGAGCGCTACGGCGATGAGTTTGAGGCATCCATGGGTGCTGAGGCCATCCAGGAGCTGCTGAAGGAGATCGATCTGGATCAGCTGAGCGCTGAGCTGACCGCTGAGGTGGAAAAGTCCTCCGGCCAGAAGAAGGTCCGCATCCTGAAGCGTCTGGAGGTCGTTGAGGCATTCCGCATTTCCGGCAACCGCCCCGAGTGGATGGTCATGGACGTGCTGCCCGTGCTGCCCCCTGATCTGCGCCCCATGGTCCAGCTGGACGGCGGCCGTTTTGCCACCTCCGACCTGAACGACCTGTACCGCCGCGTCATCAACCGCAACAACCGTCTGCGCCGCCTGCTGGAGCTGGGCGCTCCCGACATCATCGTGCGCAACGAGAAGCGGATGCTGCAGGAGGCTGTGGACAGCCTGATCGACAACGGCCGCCGCGGCCGTCCGGTCACCGGCCCCAACAATCGTGCACTGAAGAGCCTTTCCGATCTGCTGAAGGGCAAGCAGGGCCGCTTCCGTCAGAACCTGCTGGGCAAGCGTGTTGACTACTCCGGCCGTTCCGTTATCGTCGTCGGCCCTGAGCTGAAGATGGATCAGTGCGGTCTGCCCAAGGAGATGGCTCTGGAGCTGTTCAAGCCCTTTGTCATGAAGGATCTGGTGGAGAAGGGCATTGCCAACAACATCAAGTCCGCCCGCAAGATGGTCGAGCGTGCAAAGCCCGAGGTCTGGGACAGCCTGGAGACCGTGATCAAGGGCCACCCGGTCCTGCTGAACCGTGCACCTACCCTGCACCGTCTGGGCATTCAGGCCTTCAACCCCGTGCTGGTCGAGGGCCGTGCCATCAAGCTGCACCCCCTGGCATGTACCGCATTCAACGCCGACTTCGACGGTGACCAGATGGCAGTTCATCTGCCCCTGGGCGAGGATGCCTGCCGTGAGGCCAAGATGCTGATGCTGGCTTCCGGCAACCTGCTGAAGCCCTCTGACGGCGCACCTGTTACCGTTCCTACTCAGGATATGATCCTGGGCAGCTACTACCTGACCACCGTTCGTGAGAATGAAGAGGGTGCAGGCAAGATCTTCCGTGATGAGAACGAGGCCCTGATGGCCTACGCAGAGCACGTTGTGACCCTGCACGCTCCCATCAAGGTCCGCCGCACCATGGTCATTGATGGTGTGGAGCGCACCGGTCTGGTGGATGCCACCGTCGGCCGGATCATCTTCAATAACCCCGTTCCTCAGAACCTGGGTTATATCGACCGCACCGACCCGGAGCACTGGCTGGAGTATGAGGTCAGCTTCCGCGTGACCAAAAAGACCCTGCCCGACATCATTTCCCGCTGCATGACCCGCAATGGCACCCGTGCCTGCGCAAAGATGCTGGACTCCATCAAGGCTCAGGGCTATAAGTACTCCACCCTGTCTGCAATCTCTGTTGCTGTGTGTGACGCTGTCATTCCTCCGCAGAAGGACGAGCTGATCGCTGACGCGGATAAGCAGGTCTCTCAGGTCAACAAGCTGTTCAACCGCGGCCTGATCTCTGAGAACGAGCGTTACACCCAGACCATCAACATCTGGCAGGCAACCACCGATAAGGTCTCCAAGGCTCTGGCAGCCAACCTGCCCAAGGACAACGAGATCTTTATGATGGCTGATTCCGGTGCGCGTGGTTCTATGAACCAGATCAAGCAGCTGGCCGGCATGCGCGGCCTGCTGGCCAACACCGCAGGTAAGACCATCGAGATGCCCATTCGTGCAAACTACCGCGAAGGTCTGAACATTCTGGAATATTTCGTTTCCGCCCGTGGCGCTCGTAAGGGTCTGGCCGATACCGCTCTGCGTACCGCTGACTCCGGCTACCTGACCCGCCGCATGGTCGATGTTTCTCAGGAGGTCATCGTCCGTGAGATCGACTGCGGCACCACCGACGGCCTGTGGGTCTCTGAGATCCACGAGGGCAAGGAGAAGATCGAGAGCTTCCGTGAGCGTATCATCGGTCGTTACGCCGTGGGCGATGTGATCAACCCCGTCACCGGCGAGATCATCGTGCCCGAGGGCAAGATGATCGACCTGTACGATGCCAACGACATCGAGGCTGCAGGCATCACAAAGCTGAAGATCCGCAGCCTGCTGACCTGCCGCGCCAAGGTGGGTGTCTGTGCACACTGCTACGGCAGCGATATGGCAAACGGTGAGCCCGTCCAGCTGGGCGAGTCCATCGGTGTCATCGCAGCAGAGTCTATCGGCGAGCCCGGTACCCAGCTGACCATGCGTACCTTCCATACCGGCGGTATCGCATCTGCTGAGGATATTACCCAGGGTCTTCCCCGTGTTGAGGAGCTGTTCGAGAGCCGCCGTCCCAAGAGCATGGCCATTATGAGCGAGATCTCCGGTGTTGTCTCTCAGGATGACACCAAGAAGAACGTCGTCATCAAGGTCACCGGCAAGGACGAGAACGGTGCCGAGGTGGTGAAGAGCTACTCCATCCCCTTCACCCAGCATGCACGTGTCATGCCCGGCGATCGTGTGGAGAAGGGCGACATCATCACCCGCGAAGGTGTTCTGTATCCCCAGGATATCCTGGCCATCAAGGGTCTGAGCGATGTGCAGAACTACCTGATCAGCGAAGTCCAGAAGGTCTACCGTCTGCAGGGCGTTGAGATCAACGATAAGCATATCGAGGTCATCGTCCGTCAGATGTGCCGCAAGGTCCGCGTGACCGACTCTGGCTCCTCTGACCTGATCGGCGGTGCACTGGCAAACCGTCTGGAAGTTGAGAACATCAACGCCGAGCTGCAGAAGCGCATTGATGACGGTGAAGAGGGCATCAAGCTGGTCGAGTATCAGCAGGTGCTGCTGGGCATCACCAAGGCTGCCCTGGCAAACGAGTCCTTCCTGTCTGCCGCATCCTTCCAGGAGACCACCCGTGTCCTGACCGAAGCCGCCATCAAGGGCAAGGTTGACCCGCTGGCCGGCCTGAAGGAGAACGTCATCATCGGTAAGCTGATCCCCGCCGGTACCGGTCTGCCGGAGGTGCGTGAGGATCTGAAGCGCCGTGAACAGGAGCGCGACGAGGCTGTTGCCGCTGAGCTGGCTGCAGCAAACCAGCAGTAAAACTCTGTCTGCCCGGAACTGAATCGATCCATGAGCCGCCTTTCCCTGAACGCAGGGGAGGGCGGCTTTTTTGATTTGAAACTCCCTCCGTCATTGCTTCGCAATGCCACCTCCCTCTGGGAGGGAGGCCTGCCTGGCCCGAAGCAGGGGAAAGGCCCCCTCTGAGAGGGGGCTGTCTGCGCAGCGAACTGAAGGAGTAAAGGAAAAATCAGCGGCTGAGTCCTTCGGCGAATAAAACAAAAAAATATTGGAAAAACTGTTGACATTCCTAATCAAAACGAGTATTATATAACTGTTGCGCGTCCCCATAGGGGAAGTGCGGCTAAAAAGTCGGAAAATATCCGATGTTCACTATTAAGAAAGGAGAAACAAAATGCCTACTTTTAACCAGCTTGTACGCAAAGGCCGTGAGGTCCTGGTTACCAAGAGCACCGCTCCCGCCCTGCAGAAGACTTATAACTCTCAGAAGAAGCAGTACTCTGATCTGAGCAGCCCCCAGAAGCGTGGTGTCTGCACTGCAGTTCGTACCATGACCCCCAAGAAGCCTAACTCTGCTCTGCGTAAGGTTGCTCGTGTCCGCCTCACGAATGGTATCGAGGTCACCTCTTACATTCCCGGTATCGGCCATAACCTGCAGGAGCACTCCGTCGTGCTGATCCGTGGCGGCCGTGTTAAGGACCTGCCCGGTGTGCGTTACCACATCATCCGTGGTACCCTGGATACTCAGGGTGTGGCAGGCCGTAATCAGGCCCGCTCCAAGTACGGCGCAAAGCGTCCTAAGGCCGGTGCTGCAAAGAAGTAATTGAGGACAACCGCCATAAACGGCTTTCCATTATATAAATAACAAGTCCGCATTGTGCGGAGGGTAACGGTTTATGTAAGGTCAGCTCTTTGTGACACAACGGGAGTTTTATTACTTTCGAGTACCGATGATATCATTCTGTGAAGGAGGGAAGAAAGATGCCTAGAAGAGGTAACATTGCTAAGCGCGATGTCTTAGCTGATCCTATTTACAATTCCAAGATGGTCACCCGTCTGGTCAACAGCGTGATGCTGGATGGCAAGAAGGGCGTCGCTCAGAAGATCGTTTACGAGGCTTTCTCCATGATTCAGGAAAAGACCGGCAACGATCCTCTGGAGACTTTCGAGAAGGCGATGGAGAACATCATGCCCAGCCTCGAGTGCAAGACCCGCCGTGTTGGTGGCGCTAACTACCAGGTTCCCCTGGAGGTCAGCCCCGCTCGCCGCGAGACTCTGGGTCTGCGCTGGCTGACTGCCTACAGCCGCACCCGTGGTGAGAAGACCATGGCACAGCGTCTGGCTGCTGAGATCATGGATGCTGCCAACAACACCGGTAACGCCGTGAAGAAGCGCGAGGATACCCACAAGATGGCCGAGGCCAACAAGGCTTTCGCTCATTTCCGTTATTGATCTGTTCTGTAGGAGGTTAATTTCATGGCTACACCCAGAGAAGTTTCTCTTCAGATGACGAGAAATATCGGCATTATGGCCCACATTGATGCTGGTAAGACGACTACCACCGAGCGTATTCTGTACTACACCGGCATCAACCACAAGATCGGCGAAGTCCATGATGGCGGCGCTACCATGGACTGGATGGTTCAGGAGCAGGAGCGTGGTATTACCATCACCTCCGCAGCAACCACCTGCTACTGGTCTCATTCTGAGACTCAGAAGGATCCGGTTGCGTTCAAGAAGAACCGTCATCGCATCAACATCATCGACACTCCGGGCCACGTGGACTTTACTGTTGAGGTCCAGCGTTCCCTGCGCGTCCTGGACGGTTCTGTGACCGTTCTGGCTGCTAAGGGCGGTGTCGAGCCTCAGTCTGAGACCGTTTGGCGTCAGGCTGATGAGTACAAAGTCCCCCGCATGGTGTACGTCAACAAGATGGATACCATGGGTGCCGACTTCTTCCGCTGCATCAAGATGCTGCATGATCGTCTGCACGCTAACGGCGTGGCAATCCAGCTGCCTATCGGTCAGGAGGATACCTTCCGCGGTATCGTTGACCTGGTCGATATGAACGCTGAGGTCTACTATGACGACATGGGCAACGATATGCGCACTGAGCCCATCCCTGAGGATATGGTCGAGCAGGCTGAGGAGTACCGCAACATCCTGATCGAGGCTGTTGCCGAGAACGACGAAGTCCTGATGGAGAAGTATCTCGAGGGTGAGGAGATCACCCGCGAGGAGCTGAAGGCTGCCATCCGCAAGGAGACCATTGCCAACACTCTGGTGCCCGTGGTCTGTGGTTCTTCCTACAAGAACCGTGGTGTCCAGAAGCTGCTGGACGCTATCGTGGATTATATGCCCGCTCCTACCGACGTTGAGGACATCAAGGGTGTGAACCCTGAGACCGAAGAGCAGGAGACCCGTCCCTCTTCCGACGACGCTCCTTTCGCAGCTCTGGCCTTCAAGATCGCAACCGATCCGTTCGTTGGTAAGCTGGCCTACTTCCGTGTCTACTCCGGTAAGGTCGAGGCTGGTACTACTGTCTACAACTCCGTGAAGGACGCTAGAGAGCGTATGGGCCGCATCCTGCAGATGCACTCCAACCACCGCAAGGATATCGACTGCTGCTATGCAGGTGATATCGCTGCTGTTGTCGGTCTGAAGAACACCACCACTGGTGATACTCTGTGTGATGAGAATCATCCCATCATTCTGGAGTCCATGAAGTTCCCCGAGCCCGTTATCCGCGTTGCCATCGAGCCTAAGACCAAGGCCGGCAATGAGAAGATGGGTATCGCGCTGGCAAAGCTGGCCGAAGAGGATCCGACCTTCAAGACCTACACTGACGAAGAGACTGGTCAGACCATCATCGCAGGCATGGGCGAGCTCCATCTGGAGATCATCGTCGACCGTCTGCTGCGTGAGTTCAAGGTCGAGGCCAATGTCGGTGCACCTCAGGTCGCTTACCGTGAGACCATCCGCAAGGAGGCCAATCAGGAGACCAAGTACGCACGTCAGTCCGGTGGTAAGGGCCAGTACGGTCATGTTAAGATCAAGATCGAGCCCAACGAGCCCGGCAAGGGTTACGAGTTCGTCAACGCTATCGTTGGCGGCGCTATCCCGAAGGAATACATCCCGGCTATCGACAACGGTATCCAGGGTGCTATGAAGTCCGGCGTTCTGGCTGGCTATCCTGTCGTTGATGTCAAGGTCACCCTGTGGGATGGTTCTTATCATGAGGTCGACTCCTCTGAAATGGCCTTCTCCATCGCTGGCTCTATGGCATTCAAGGATGCTATGCGCAAGGCTGATCCTATCATCACTGAGCCCATCATGAAGGTTGCTGTTATCGTTCCTGATGAGTATCTGGGCGATGTCATCGGCGATCTGAACTCTCGCCGTGGCCAGATCCAGGGCTTCGAGGCCCGCAGCGGCGCGCAGCAGATCGACGCTTTCGTTCCTCTGGCTGAGATGTTCGGCTACGCGACTGACCTCCGCTCCTGCACGCAGGGCCGCGGCCAGTACACGATGGAGCCCGCACATTATATCGAGATCCCGAAGAACATTCAGGAGAAGATCATCAACCAGCGCACGAACCGCGCCTGATAAAAAGGTATTGCAAAATACCGCATTTTACGGTAAAATACCGATGTATGTAAACGACACCGGTAAACAACGAAATTTATTCATAGGAGGATCACTCTAATGGCTAAGCAGAAATTCGAGCGTACCAAGCCCCACGTAAACATTGGTACCATCGGTCATATCGACCATGGTAAGACCACCCTGACCGCTGCGATCACCAAGTTCCTCGCCCTCCAGGGCGGTGCTGACTACACCGATTACAGCTCCATCGATAAGGCTCCGGAAGAGCGCGAGCGTGGTATCACCATCAACACCGCTCACGTTGAGTACGAGACGGAACACCGTCACTACGCACACGTTGACTGCCCGGGGCACGCCGACTACGTGAAGAACATGATTACCGGTGCTGCCCAGATGGACGGCGCCATTCTGGTGGTTTCCGCCGCTGACGGTCCGATGCCCCAGACGCGCGAACACATTCTGCTCGCCCGTCAGGTTGGCGTTCCCTACATCATCGTCTACCTGAACAAGTGCGACATGGTTGACGATCCGGAACTGCTCGAACTCGTGGAAATGGAAGTTCGTGAACTTCTGAGCAACTACAACTTCCCGGGTGACGACATTCCGATCATCAAGGGTTCGGCCAAGCTGGCACTGGAAGGCGACAAGGGTGAACTCGGCGAACAGTCGATCATGAAGCTGGCCGAAACGCTCGACAGCTACATTCCGACGCCGGAACGCGCTCTTGACCAGCCGTTCCTGATGCCGATCGAAGACGTGTTCTCGATTTCCGGCCGCGGTACGGTGGTGACGGGTCGTGTTGAACGCGGCGTGATCAAGGTTGGCGACGAAATTGAAATCGTGGGCATCAAGCCGAC
>ERZ860264.1780-NODE-1780-length-13697-cov-3.118604_pt1 | contig 13697 bp, 11 predicted proteins | sample MGYA00509980_ERZ860264 | MGnify/ENA primary metagenome ERZ860264 (study PRJEB30046, sample SAMN00715212) | human gut metagenome | study: EMG produced TPA metagenomics assembly of the A metagenome-wide association study of gut microbiota in type 2... | reverse complement strand
ATGCGTATCTCGTTGCCAAGCTGTCCGTTGGCTCCGGTAACTAATATGTTCATAACTGTCTATTTTGTGTCTGCATATAAATCAACATTGATATCAAAAGGAGAATCGAATTCTCGGAGCAACGCATGTCTCGTATCCTTATCCGAGAGCAGCGCACTTTCTGTTGGGATTTTCCAGTCTATGCCCAAAGAATCATCCTTGATGGATATACCGCCATCTGCTTCCGGCGCATAAAAATTATCGCACTTATACTGAAAGACGGCCGTTTCGCTCAACACTGCAAAACCATGAGCAAAGCCACGCGGGACAAAGAACTGACGGTGGTTGTCCTCCGTCAACTCTACGGCGACATGACGGCCATAAGTCGAGGAACCCTTGCGGATATCCACCGCCACGTCAAGCACGGCACCCTTGACACAACGCACGAGCTTGCTCTGGGTGAAAGGAGGGCGCTGGAAATGAAGACCGCGCATCACACCATAGCTTGACATGCTCTCATTGTCCTGAACGAAATTTATCCTGCGGACCTTTTCGTCAAACTCACGTTGGGAAAAACTCTCAAAGAAATAGCCGCGCTCATCCCTGAACACACGCGGTTCTATTATCACTACGCCATCAATGGCGGTTTTTATCACGTTCATACTTGAAAACCAAATATCTATCAGTCTAAATTTTCCTTGCCCGTACGCTCCACCTCATCTATCACCTTCAACAGATACTGTCCGTATTGGTTCTTGAGCATCGGCCGGGCGACCTCACGCAGCTTGTCTGCCGTTATCCAGCCCTTGCGGAAGGCAATGCCCTCAAGACAGGCCACTTTCAGACCCTGACGCTTTTCTATCACCTCTATATATGTAGAGGCTTCAGCAAGGGAGTCATGGGTGCCGGTGTCAAGCCATGCAAATCCGCGGCCCAACGTCTGCACCTTCAGCTCGCCGTCATCAAGGAAACGCTGGTTGACTGTCGTTATCTCCAGTTCGCCACGTGCTGACGGTTTGATGTTCTTTGCAACTCCGACAACCTTATTAGGATAAAAATAAAGGCCGACCACCGCATAGTTTGATTTGGGATGTTCCGGCTTTTCCTCTATGCTCAGGCAATTGCCATCGCCATCAAAATCGGCTACGCCATAACGTTCTGGGTCGCTGACCCAATAGCCGAATACGGTGGCTTTCCTCTCCTCCTCCGCCGTACGGACAGCCTCACGCAACATCCGGCTTAAACCTGCGCCATGGAAGATGTTGTCACCAAGAACAAGGCACACACTATCATCTCCGATGAACTTCTCACCTATGATAAACGCCTGAGCCAGTCCGTCGGGTGACGGCTGCTCAGCGTACTCAAACTTAACGCCGAAGTCACTGCCGTCACCAAGCAGACGACGGAATCCGGGAAGGTCATGAGGAGTGGAAATAATAAGTATTTCACGGATGCCGGCAAGCATCAGAACCGAAATCGGATAATAAATCATCGGTTTGTCGAAAATGGGCAGCATCTGTTTGCTAACACCTTTCGTAATGGGGTACAGACGGGTGCCTGAACCACCGGCCAGAACTATTCCTTTCATTGACATTATTTATTATTAGTAAGAATTCTAATCAATAGATTTCACAAGTCTTTTACTGTCTCAAAAGACACAAGGTTAAATGTCACCCATATACGAGCAACATATATCAATCTTGATTGACACTTATAAAATAGAGTGTGTTTGATATATTATAATACTGAAATATCCCCTACTCCACCAGTTCCAGCAACTCCAGCGGCACCTCGGTTTTGGCGCAGCCGAGGAAGTCGATGTTAAGGACAATGCTGGTCTTGTTGCCCGGTTCGCGCAGGACGTTGCCCTCAAGGCCGATGAGGCGGCCGCCTTTGACGCGGACTTTCGCTCCGACACGCAGACGGGAGGAGTCGATGGTCACGGGCATTTCGGCGTCACCAACCATGCGCTGGAAAGAGAGCATCTGAGAGGATGGTATCATGGCGAAATCGGGTTTGCCGAATTGGTTCAGGCGTGCTCTGTCCATCACGAAATGGAGGATGAAGGGGGCGTTGCAGGAGATGGTATAACGCACTTCTTTTGAGCAACGGATGAAGAGATAGCAGGGGCAAAGGACCCGGTCAACCCATTTGCGCTTGCCGGTGCTGGGCCACTCGTGGAGTTCACGCTGATAGGGCACGTAGGTGTCGAAGTCCACAGAGGTGTCGTTCTTGAACAGCTCTATGAGCTTTTTCTCGCATGCACGCTCAGTGTTCGGAGTAACTACTGCAATATACCAACATGTTTCCTGCATGAAGCGAATGGGGAATTAGCCGTGTTTGTTATTCCTGTTTTTTAAAAGAAGGATGTAACGATTTGACGAAAGATGTAACGGTCTTTTATGAAAGATACGCTGATCTTTTATAAAGATGTACCTGTCTTTTATGAAAGATACGCTGGTCTTTTATGAAAGAGGAACCATGTTTACGAAAAACGTATCGTCTGCATGAAAGATTAAAGATGTATGCTTTGACGAAAGATGCACCGGTCTTTTATGAGAAAGTAGTGCTTTTATGATTTACGCAATGCCTACGGCGTCGGCAAGTTTTTGCAACCTGTCGGTATAAGAGAGTTTCCACCAATAGGATTTAGCGAGAGCTATATCTTTCACTGTAATTATTATTACATCGTTCAGTCACACTCTTGGTAAGAGTGCGTACTTTTGGTTAAGTATCTATTTATCAATAATATAGTGATATATGAATGGTGTCTTTCACAAAACAATCGCAGTTGATTTGAATGGATTATTTTTGGAATTTGAAGAAGTTTTCTTTAATAAATAACAAAGAATCAAAATTTAATCGTAACTTTGCAACCGCAGTACGCACTCTTACCAAGAGTGATACAACTTCCGGAACCTTTTTCTTTAATTACACAGACAATGTACAGACCGGATTTCGGCACAGCCTCATCCGTTCTCTGCTTTAGAGCGACATTGCTGCAAGACGAAAGTAAAATGAGTCATATTACCGGGTAAAATGACTCATTTTGGTCGGTAATATAACTCATTTTACTTTCCAATATGAGTCATTTTGAAAAACGATATAGGGTATATCGGAAAGCAATATAGGCTATATTGAAAAGTAAAACAGGCTATATTGGTCGGTAATATAACCTGTTTTACCAACCAATATAGCCTGTTTACTTTACAGAATCGGCCGTCCTGATCGACAGGACCGTATATCCAATCCTACTGAGCCGAGTGTCCTGCCTCACCTGACGACATGCCCTGCTCGGCAGAACCGTCCGTTCAGCGATGCCGTCACTTCATATCACGAGGCTTGCTCCATAGACAAGCAGGACGTAGCGGAGGAACTTTCCGATGGAGATACTGATGATTGAAATCGGCATGTTGGCCCGCATAAGGCCAAGCGCGATTGTGATGGCGCTGCCGAGAATCGGCAGGAAGGCGAAAAAACCCATCCATGCGCCGTGACCGGCCATGAAACGCTCGGCTTTGGCGAGGCTCTCACGGCTGACGTGAAGGTAGCGCTCTATCCACTCCATGCGCCCCATGCGTCCTATGCCGTAGTTGACCATGCCGCCGGCGACATTGCCCACGGTGCCGTAGATGATGAGCCCCCACGGGTCAAGACCGGCTGCCTGAAGGGCGACCATGACGGCCTCGCTGCTGAAAGGAAGGAAGCTGCCGGCAAGAAACGCGGAAAGGAACATCCCGACGTAACCGTAATTTATCAGAAAATCAACGATAATGTCCATAATCTATAACCGTAGCCTATGATAAAATCAACAATAATGTCCATAATCAATAACCGCAATTTATAACAATACGGACGATGACGCCCACAGATTATATGCCGTCAGCATCAGTGCCGACAGGGTGATGACACCGAAAGCGATGTTGGTCACACGGGTGCGGGTCAGCGCGATGAAATGGGCGATGAGCGGGCTGGTGTTGATGATCATCATGCGCAGGAGGAAATCGTAATGCTGCGGCATGACGACAAGGAGGGCGGCCGACAGCAGGTTCATCGTGATGAAAAACTGATAGAGCATGCGGATGCGTATCTTGTCGTTGTAGCTCGTGCGCAGATAGTGGACGATGCCCGTAAGACCGATGATGAGGATATAGACAAAGGACAGGGCGTGTTTCAGGGTCAGATGACCGTAGTCCGGCGGCAGGGTCACTTCGGCCAGACGGGCGAAATGGGTCATGGGCAGGGGGAAATCCTCTTGATAGATGAACCACACGGCGGCAAACCAGTAAGGGGTGAGCAGTCCGAACACGGAGGCGAAGAAGTTGCGCCAGCTCGGAGCCTGAAGGCAGAAAATGGAGAGCAGCCACAGGGCGGGAACGAAATAGAGGGTTTCAGGATATGCCATGGCGCCAAGGCCGATGAAGAGGTAGGCGTAGAAGGTGCGCCCCATGGCTGCGCGGTCCTGATAGGTCCGGAAAAGAAGGAGATAGGACGCGAGAACACACATCGCTGCCACTGCCTGGCTGACGGAGGCGAACATGAAAGCGACGGACGACGACAGGACGATGAACGCGCAGGAGACCATCCGGCTGTAGATCCGGATGAGGGCGTTGCTGTTGTTGAGCTCCATCATGAGGTAGGTGGAGGCCACGAAACAAGCGAACTGAACCCACCACTGTTCACCGGGAAGACCTGCCGCACACCATACGGCGGCTCCATAGACGGCTATCACGGGAAGCGTGAAGCGGCTTTCGGATATTCTGTTCTGTATTCTCTTCATTCAATGATGAATATGAATGAGGGTGTTGCTGAAGCCACTGTAGGGACATCGCCTTGTCTTTGTCCGCAAACAAACGTTGATTAAATATGCTACAAGCGGACAAAGACAAGACTATGTCCCTACAGTGTGCTTCTACAAGACTCTCATTTACAGGTCTGCGCCGATGTCGCGGCGGAAGTATTTGTCTTTGAATTCAATCTTCTGAGCCTCCTCAAACGACTTCTGAAGAGCCTCGGCCTTATCCTTGCCGTAGGAGCTTACGGCGATGACGCGGCCTCCGGCGGTCACTACACTGCCGTCCTTCAGGGCCGTTCCGGCGTGGAAGACGATGCTTCCGTCGACACGGTCGATGCCCGTGATGGCGTAGCCCTTCTTGTATTCCTGCGGATAGCCGCCGCTGACAAGCATCACGCAGACTGCGGCACGCTCGTCAAACTCAATCTGACGCTCGTCGAGATTGCCCTCGGCGACGCCTTCGAAGAGATCGACAATGTCACTCTTCAGACGCAGCATGACGCTCTCAGTCTCGGGGTCGCCCATGCGACAGTTATATTCGATGACCATCGGCTCGCCGCAGACATTGATAAGACCGAAGAAGATGAATCCCTTATAGTCGATTCCCTCGGCTGCCAGACCGTCGACGGTGGGACGGATGATGCGGTCCTCGACCTTCTTCATCCACTCCTTGGTGGCAAAGGGGACGGGCGTGACGCTGCCCATACCGCCGGTGTTCAGTCCGGTGTCGCCCTCGCCGATGCGCTTGTAGTCCTTGGCCTCGGGCAGAATCTTATAGTTCTTGCCGTCTGTGAGGACGAAAACCGAGCACTCGATGCCGCTGAGGAACTCCTCGATGACGACCTGTGCCGATGCCGTTCCGAACATACCGCCGAGCATCTCGCGCAGTTCGGCCTTTGCCTCGTCGAGCGTCGGCAGGATGAGAACGCCCTTTCCGGCGCACAGTCCGTCGGCCTTGAGGACGTAGGGAGCACTGAGTGTCTCCAGGAAAGCGAGTCCCTCTTCGAGCGTCGTGCCGTCGAAGGTTCTGTATTTAGCTGTCGGAATGTTGTGACGCTGCATGAATCCCTTTGCAAAATCCTTGCTGCCTTCGAGCACTGCGCCGGCCTTTGACGGTCCGATGACGGGAATGTCCCGTGTGCGGGCGTCAGCCTTGAAGTCGTCGTAGATGCCTTTCACCAACGGATCTTCCGGTCCTACGACCACCATCGTGACTCCGTTGGCCACGATGAACTCCTTCAGAGCTTCAAAATCATCGGCCTTTATGGCCACGTTCTCGCCGCAGCCGGACGTGCCAGCATTGCCGGGAGCGATGAACAGCTTTTCCACCTTGGGGCTCTGGGCTATCTTCCATGCAAGGGCGTGCTCGCGGCCGCCGCTTCCTAACAGTAATATCTTCATAGTCTATATGCTTTTTTGTTTATTCGTTCATTCGTAAAAAATATCCCGTTCACTTGAGATAGTCTTCAAAATATTGCGTGATGCGCTCGTGGAGATGGACGCTCTTGTGGCCCATCATGTTGTGGCCTTCGCCCGGATAGACGAAGAAGTCGGGCTGGGTGCCGGCCTCCGTACAGGCGTCGAGGAACTGAAGGGCATGCTGCGGCACCACCGTGGGGTCGTTCATACCTATTATTATCTGGAGCTTTCCCTTCAGATCCTTCGCTTTCCGCAGCAGGCTTGTCTGCTCGTAGCCCTCCGGATTGGTCTCGGGAGTGTCCATATAGCGCTCTCCGTACATCACTTCATACCACTTCCAGTCTATCACCGGACCGCCGGCGACGCCAACCTTGAAGACATCCGGATAGTTGGTCATCAGCGAGATGGTCATAAATCCACCGTAGCTCCATCCGTGAACGCCCATGCGGTCGGCGTCGACGTAAGGCAACGACTTCAGAAACTCCACTCCCTTCATCTGGTCTTTCATCTCTTCCTGACCCAGACGACGGAATGTGGCCTGCTCAAAGGCGGTGCCGCGGTTCTCGCTTCCGCGGTTGTCAAGAATGAAAAGAAGGTAGCCTTTCTGTGCCATGTAGGTCTCCCACGAACGGCTTGACCAATGCCAACGGGCATCGACGTTGTGAGCATGGGGACCGCCGTAGACATAGACGACGGTGGGATATTTCTTGGAAGGGTCAAAATCAACCGGTTTGACCATGCGCCAATAGAGGTCGGTCACGCCGTCGGCGGCCTTGATTGTGCCGGTGGAATATTCCGGAACGGCGTAACCCTGCCACGGATCGGTGGCGGAGAATATCGTGTTGCGGCCTGACTTGCCGTTGGCGGCACGTCCCGCGAGACTGATGACGTCGATATTGCGCGGCACGTCCGGCTCGCTGTATTTGTCGTAGAGCACCGCTCCCGACGGCGACAGCTCGCCGTAATGGACTCCGCGGCCGTTGTCTAACGCCGTGCGGCGACCGTTCGGGATGCTGACAGCATAGAAATTGCTCTGCAGCGGGCTCTTCTCCGTCGACAGGATGACGGCGCGGCGGCCCTTGCGGTCAAATCCCGCAAGCTCCTGAACAACCCATCGGCCGGACGTCAGCTGTGTCGTCTTGAAGTATTCGGTGTAACGGCTGCCCGTGTCGGCGCCCTGCGGAACATGCACATCGGGATAGACGGCCTTTTTCAGGTCCACCAGATAGAGATGGTTGAAGCCGTCCCGCTGGCTCTGCATGATGAACTTGCTGTTGTCCCACGGCAGGAATACTATGGGATGGAGCGGCTCGACGTATTTGTCGTTGGCCTCACGGTATATCGTCTGACGACGCTCGCCGGTCACACCGTCATATTCCACCAGCTCGCAGTCGTTCTGGTCACGGTTCAGCTCGAACATATATATCGTCTTGCCATCGGGTCCCCACGCTATGTTGGTGAAGTAGCGGTCGGTCGGATCGCCCGTATTGAGATAGACGGTGCGGCCTGTTGCCATGTCGTAGACGCCCACCGTAACCTTGTGACTCGTCATTCCGGCCATGGGATATTTGTCCGGTTCCTCCTCGGCAATGCGTGTGAAGGTGTTCACCTGCGGATAGTCGGTGACCATCGACTGGTCCATCCGGTAGAAGGCGAGGCGGCTTCCGTCGCCATTCCAGAACGTTCCGCTCATTATACCAAACTCGTTGCGATGGACAGCCTGACCGTAGACAATATCCCGGCTGCCGTCCGTGGTCAGCTGCGAGGTCTTTCCGTCGGCACCGGTGACGCAGAGCTGGTCGTTCCGGACAAACGCAACGGCGCGCGAACGGGTGTTCCAGTCACTGTTGGTCTCGCCATCACATGTCTGTCTCCATACCACCCGGCCTGACTGCCAGTCGTAAAGGATGCGCTCCTTTGTGTTTCGGAGCAGAACCATCGTGCTGTCGAGATAAGGGAAGGACGCGCCCATCGCAGAGCGCATCTTGCTCTCCGTCGTACCGCCGTCAAGCGAAGCCAGCGCCTCATTGACCTTGTCGAGCGTCCCGACGGCCTTCTTCTCGCCCGTCCGCATGTCAACCGTGCCCCACTCCTCGGCGTCCTGATACATCAGACGATCGCCCCACCACGTCAGATACATGTTTGCGGGCGTCATCTGGCGATAGTTCGTACCGCCGAAGTTGAGGTCTTCAAGTGTGAACTGCTTCAGTTGCTGTGCCATGATAGCCGGTGTATGAGCTGCGGAGAACAGTAATGAGAGCACCAATATGCCGTTCTTAATCTTCATTGTCGTAGTCGTTAAAATGGTTTCCCGCGTCGCGGCGGTCGCGGCCCGTCCTCTTTCCTCCACGGTCAGAGCCTTTGCGGTTACGGTCGAAGCCCTTGCCGCTGCGGTCGAAACGCTCGTGTCCGCCACGGTTTGTGCCGCCACGGTCGAAGTCCTTGCGGTCACGGTCACCTCCACGGCGGTCGCGGTCAAACTTCTTTCCGTCGCGGTCGTCACGCTTGCGGTCGCGTCCGCCGTTGCGCTCACGGCCCGACATACGGTCGTCACGGCCGTCGGAGATACGGCGGCGCTCACGTCCGAGAATGCTGTCGAGGTCGCGGTGGTGGAACTTGAACGAGCGGATGTCGCCTTCTTCGTTGTCATCACGGCTGTCATCGGCTGCCGTCATGCGCTTCTTGAACTCGCGCTCTTTCTTAAATTTCTTCTCGGCCATCTGCTTCTTCTCGTCCTCTGTCTTGACGATGCCTCCATCACCGCGGAAGTCTTTCAGCTTTCCGTCGAATATCTGATACTTCCGGAACTCACACTCCAGCGAGCCGTTGTAGACCGGAATCTTCAAAGAGGGCTTCAGTCCTATCTGGTCGAAACACTCCTCGCGGTAGCTCAAGATCCAAGCGTCGTTGTTGAGGAACTGATGCTTCAGACGTTCGCCGATCATGCGGTATGTCCCCAGCAGGTCTGGCGTGCTGATACGCTCTCCATACGGAGGGTTGGTCACGATGATGCTCTTTTCCGCCGGCTGCGTGAAATCCTTGAAGTCGGCCTCCGTGACAGTGATGTCGGAGGTCAGACCGGCAGCCTTGACGTTCAGGCGGGCCGTATTGACGGCCTTGATGTCGACGTCATAGCCGTATATTTTATGGTCGAACTCGCGCTCCTTGGAGTCGTCATTGTAGATGTTGTCGAACAAATCCTTATCGAAGTCGGCCCATTTCTCAAAGGCATACTCCTTGCGGAACAGTCCCGGTGCCATGTTGCGGGCGATGAGCGCGGCCTCGATGAGCAGCGTTCCCGAGCCACACATAGGGTCAATGAAGTCTGTTTCGCCGTGCCAGCCCGTCATGAGAATCATACCGGCGGCCAAAACCTCGTTCAGCGGAGCCTCAACGCTCTCCTGACGATAGCCGCGACGGTGGAGACTCTCACCGCTTGAGTCCAGCGACAACGTGCACTGGTCCTCGGCGATGTGCATATTGAGTCGTATGTCGGGGTTGGCCACGCTGATGTTCGGACGCTTGCCCGTCTTCTCGCGGAACTGGTCGACGATGGCGTCCTTGACCTTATAGGAGACAAACTTGGAGTGGCGGAACTCCTCGGAGAACACGACCGAGTCGACGGCGAACGTCTTTTCGAGACCGATATACTGTGTCCAGTCTATCTTCTTCACCTCTTCATAGACATCGTCGGCCGACTTAGCCTTGAAGTGAGCGATGGGTTTTAGGATTCTGATGGCCGTATGCAACTGAAAATTCGCACGATACATCATCTCCTTGTTACCCGTGAAAGACACCATCCGGCGTCCAATCTGCACATTGTCCGCACCCAGTTCTGTCAATTCCTTCGCCAGCACGGGTTCCAGCCCCATGAACGTTTTGGCGATAAGTTCAAATTCTTGTTCCATTTGTTTTGTTGAGATTGGCCATCCGCAGTCCTTCCCCGCCATCACCGCCGCCTATATATAATTAATGTGTAGCGGCCATATTCCTCCGGTTGCCGGTCCTTCCGTTACCGTGGCTATACGTGCGGGAGCGACGAACGGCTGTTCGTTCTATTCTTTTTTATACTTTTTCGTTTCCGGTTCCATGTCCTCCGTGACCCAGATATTGGCCCCGACAACTGAGTCGTGACCGATGGTTATGCGTCCGAGGATAGTTGCATTTGAATAGACAATGACGCCGTCCTCCAGAATGGGATGGCGGTCGATGCCCTTGATGGGGTTGCCGGCGTCATCGAGCGGGAAGCTCTTCGCACCGAGCGTGACGCCCTGATAGAGCTTGACATGATTGCCGATGATACACGTTGCCCCGATGACCACACCCGTGCCGTGGTCGATGGTGAAATGATGGCCGATGCGCGCTCCCGGATGGATGTCTATGCCGGTCTCCGAATGGGCCATTTCAGTCATCATCCGCGGTATGAGCGGCACCCCGAGCACAAACAGTTCGTGAGCCAGACGGTAGTTGACCAGCGCCCGGATGACGGGATAGCACGAGATTATCTCGCCGTAGCTCGTCGCCGCTGGGTCTCCGCAATAGGCGGCCTCCACGTCCGTGGCCAGCGTGCGGCGTATCTGCGGCAGACGGCAGACCAGTTGTGTAGCTATGTCCGTCGCCCGTCCGCGGCAGCCTTCGCCACAACCGTCACTGCCGCCCGTGCACGAAAAGCACAGACCGGCCATAACCTGCTCCGACAGCAGATTGTGGAACCGTTCGACGTTGACACCAATATGATAACGGATTGTGCTCATATTGACAGACGACCGGCCGAAATATCCGGGGAAAAGAATGCCGCGGGCCAATTCGATTATTTCTTCCAGCGCCCTTGCCGAGGGCAACGGATTGCCGTCGCGATGCTGATGGAACAGTCCCTTCAGAGATTCCACGGCCGACAGCTCGTCCACTGTCTTGGCCAGTATATGAGTGAAATCAAGATTACTCATCTGTCGTTGTGTCAATATTTTGCGTCTGCAAAGATAGTGCAAACCGCCCAAACGACAAAGGATAATGCCGATTTTTTTGCGTTGACGGAGGAATGGAGAGGGAAAATGCAGAGTCAATCGGCAAGTGAGACATTACAAAATAGTTAAGAAGAAAGGCCTTTATAATTTGGCATAAGATGACATTTGTTCATAACCGCAGTATTTTTGTTTGGAAATCACGCGTTTTTTATTATTATTTCAATCATCCTTTCAATAATCCGTCCATCCCCAACAACACATATCCTCTGTCCACCACAGCCCGAGAAGTCTGTATGTAATCCTTTTTCCGAATTTAACCATCACGAGAGCAGGGACTTTTCAAAAAAATGCGGAGGCAGGCGCAAATATTCAAATCTCGCGCGTATCAAATTTTAGGGCTCTCCGCGACGATTATTCCACATATTTTCTAAGTCACTTATATACAGTTACTTACAAATAGCGACAACTTCGTCGTTTTCCGACGCGGGCGCGATGGTTTTGCCGTAAGGGCCTCCCGGGGTTGCAACGGGGCCGCCGTTGCAACGCAACAAGGCCGTTGTCGCATCCTCGGGAGGCCCCCGCGGCAGAAAAATGGTAGCTTTTCAGGACAAAAGCGGGAAGCAGAAAACGACGGATATTCTCAAAAGAAAAACGCCGGAAGGGTCTCCCGGCGTTGAAATAGCGTGAAAAGTTGTCTGAAGTTTGCGTAGAGTGGAGCGGAAAACGCCCCGAACGGGCTTAAAACGGCCCCGAAATGAGCTAAAACGGAAGTTTTCGTCGCATCTGTTTTGTAAGAATATCTTCTTGTCGTTCAGCCCCGCTTCCCCTCCAGCGACATAATCTTTATGGGGCATGCCACGGCGCACTTGCCGCATTTTATGCAGTCAGGGTGTAGGAAACCCTCCTCCTGTCCGCGGCTGTCGTAGGGTGTGAGTTGCATCGGGCAGACGCGGGCACAGCTCTTACACTTCATCTGACACGTCGCGCTGACCGTTATCCGCCGGTAGTTCTCGGGCAGACGGCCGCTCCGCGGCGTCACCCACGACGACAGCGTGCCCATCGGACAGAACGAGCACCACGTGCGCGGGGCATAGATGAACGACAGCGTGACGCCGACGATGGTCGTCACGAGGATGATGTTCCAGAAGACCTTGCCCATGGCCGACCAGTCGCCCCATGCGAAATACATCTGAAGGCCGAACATCGTGAAGATGAACATCACCATGAACAGCCGGAAACCGAACGTCCGGACGAACGCCGGTATCGGCTTGTGCGGTGAGTAGCGTGAGAGCAGACGGTCGTAGAGGCTGCCCCGCGGACACGCGTGTCCGCACCACCAGCGGCCCCGGCGCACGGCAAACGCGACGGGAGCGATCATGCAGATGAGGGCAAGCCAGCCGATGATGGGATAGAAATATCCCACGATGAGATAAGCGATGAGAATCCAGTAGAGCGGCAGCCCCTTGGTTTCGAGGTGACGGTGAAATTGTTTCTTTGCCATATTCTTTTTTATTGATATCTGTAAGTTTGGACCATTGCGGTTTGTCCATCCAACCGAAACGCAAAGGCCGCAAAGACGCAAAGGCTTATCGGTATAGAACAGACTATACGAGTGGGGCTTTGCGGCTTTGCGACCTTTGCGTTTCGGGTGTATGGACAGATATTGTTCACTTGCTTTTAAAAAAAGAAAGGGCCACGGATACAATCAAGACATTGTTGTCTCCGCGTCTCCGTGTCCCTTATAGGATTGATTTCCGGACGGTCTGCGTCACCGGAGGCTTACTGAACGTTGTCAATCACGGCGGCAATGTCGCTGAAGATGCGGTCCAGCTCGCCGTGGCCGTTGATGTGATGATGGGTTCCGTCGGCCTTATACCAGTCGATGAGCGGTGCCGTCTGGTTGTGGTAGACGCCGAGGCGTTTTCTGATGGTCTCCTCGTTGTCGTCCGAGCGGCCGCTCTCCTTGCCGCGGTTGATGAGGCGCGTCATGAGCTCGTCCTCCGGAACGTCCAGCTCAATCATGGCCGCAATCTTGTGGCCGCGCTTGGCGAGCATCGCCTTGAGGGCGTCGGCCTGCGGAATCGTGCGGGGAAAGCCGTCGAAGATGACGCCTTCGTGGTCCGGGCCGAAGCTGTCGTAGACGCCGGCGAGGATGTCAATCATCAGCCCGTCGGGTATCAGCTGGCCTTTGTCAATGAACGAGGCGGCTGTCTTTCCGAGCTCCGTTCCCTTCTTAATCTCGCTGCGGAGCACGTCGCCGGTCGAGATATGGCCGAGTCCGTACTTCTTGATAATCAGTTCACTTTGTGTTCCCTTTCCTGAACCGGGAGCACCGAATATCACAATATTCTTCATCTCCGTATATCTGTTTTACCTTAATTATGTTCCATTGAAGTGTCTGCCCTCACGTCGGGCCGGTCCCCTCGGGTCATTCCTTCAGGGTGTAGATGTCGCGCAGGTTGCGTCCCTGCTGGTCGTAGTCAAGTCCGTAGCCGAGAATGAAATCGTTGGGAATGCTGAACGCCACATATTTTATGTCG
>ERZ860264.1768-NODE-1768-length-13758-cov-2.781435_pt1 | contig 13758 bp, 10 predicted proteins | sample MGYA00509980_ERZ860264 | MGnify/ENA primary metagenome ERZ860264 (study PRJEB30046, sample SAMN00715212) | human gut metagenome | study: EMG produced TPA metagenomics assembly of the A metagenome-wide association study of gut microbiota in type 2... | reverse complement strand
CGTCTTATGTCTGAGTGTCCGCAATCCCTATGGAGACATATGGATACCAATGGGACAAGGTAAAAAGGTAACAGTATCAGACTCTGCCGCCATAGGTGCAGTCAAATTAGATGACATTTCAGCTGATGCCATATATGATTTGTACGGCAGGAGAGTATCGGATGATGTCAATGCTCTGTCTCCGGGCCTATACATCAGGCAGCATAACGGTATCGTTTCAAAAATCGCCATTCCATTCAAGTAGAGTTTTCTAATAACCCCGGCAAACAGGATGACTTCTATGGATGGTTTCGGAAGCTACAGTAATTCACCTGTCATGAGGTTATTTTTTCCAGAATGACTGCGTGAAGAGGAGGAGAATGGTGAAGATCTCGAGACGACCCACAAGCATTATGAAACTGAGCAGCCATTTGGCGCCATCGGAAACAAGGGAATAATCTCCATTTACACCTGTAGCGTCAGAACCGAGACCTGTATTGGATATTGCCTGCAACGCACAGAAAAAACCTTCCGAAAGCTCCATACCCATCAATGACAGCAACACACCTCCCAACACAATTATTATGATGTACATGAAGAGAAATGCAAGGGTCTTGTTCACTATAGCTGTCTGCGTTCCTTTTCCGTTCAGACTGACAGTTGTGACGGCCCCTGGATGCATCATCTTGTAAAATTCATTTTTGAGGAATTTGAAGAGAATGACAAATCGATCAATCTTGGCACCGCCTGAGGTTGATCCTGCAGACGCCCCGACCAACATCATGATGATGAGCATTACTACCGACAGTGATCCCCAGTCATGGAAATCCGGTTCGGTAATACCTGTCGATGACAGAAGCGATACAGCCTGAAATAGGGGATCTATCGTAAGATCAGCCACACTCAGATTGGATCCGCCTATCAGGATATCTATATCAAAGATTATCATACCGACAATTATAAACCAGATATATACTTTCAGAACAGTATTTCTCAACAAGCCTTTAGTTTTACCGGTGGCTGTATTATAGATCAGAGAGAAATTGACGCCTCCTATAAACATGAAGATAATCATCACGATTTTCACGTATATGGAGTTCAAGTCATGGATGCCTCCGTTATCGGTCGAAAATCCACCGGTCGACATTGTAGAAAGTCCGTAGCAAAACGCATCGTAGAATCCCATGTCGGAAAAAGAAAGCAATATGATCAGAAGCACGGTCAGAATAGCATATACGCCCCACAGCCCTTTTGCAGTATAACTGACACGGGGACGCAGCTTGTCATGCGTAATGCCGGTAACCTCCGCATTGAACATCTGCATTCCGCCAGAGGTATTGAGCATTGGAACGACAGCAAGTGTAAAGAGTATGATTCCAAGACCGCCGATCCATTGAGTCACACACCTCCATACAAGTATCGACTTCGGCACATTGCTGAGAGAGGGGAGGACCGAAGCTCCGGTAGTCGTAAATCCGCTCATGGTCTCGAAAAAGGCATCGGTCACCGACATATGAGTGCCGTACAACATAAACGGCAACATGCCGAAAAGCGAGAGAATGACCCATGTGAACCCGGTAAGCAATATGGCTTCACGCTTGCCCATCTCTCTTGACTTGGGTTTTAGAAATGTCATCAGCGCTCCGGATCCTCCGGTAACCCCGATACAGATCAGAAAAGGTAGCACGCTCTCATCTTTATTGAAAAATGCCACCAGACAGGGAAGAATCATAAACAACGCCTCGATCATGAGAAGCCATCCCACAACACGAAGCAGCATCAGAATATTTATATAGGATCTTTGTCTAAGATACAAGGGCATACTTAAGCAACTTTATACCGACGGACCAGATTATTTCGGCCAATTCCTTAACTGTTTAAACAATCAGTTGAACCATTTTTCTATTTTCTGAATGGTTCCCATCAAAGAGAATACCACGACATAATCCCCTTCCCGGATATGGGTGTTACCGTTGACCAGCATCACATCCTCATTGCGGACCAGTGCGGCGAGAGTCATTCCGAACGGAAGCCTCAGGTCTTTAACAGCCCCTTTCGTGATTTTAGCACCATTCTTGACATAGATTTCCGCCACTTCCGCATCGGCGAGCGCGAAAAATCTTGAGTTGCTCTCGTCCGCATCCAGAAGAATCTTATAGATTCGGCTCGAAGCAAGAAGTTTCTTATTGATCGTATTGCCTATATTCAGATTTTCCGCCAGACCGAGAAATTGTAGATTTTCCACATCAGCAATGGTTTTGGGAACACCGAATTCCTTTGCGGTCAGACATGTCAGGATATTGGTCTCCGACGAATCCGTCAAGGCAAGAAATGCGTCATATTGATAGATATTGTTCTCACGAAGCACCTCGATGTCACGTCCGTCACCGAAAACGATCTCACAATCCGGCAGTTCCGTGGCAAGTTGCTCACATACGGCCATGTCGGTCTCGAGAATCTTGATGTGAAACTTGTCGTGATATAGCTCGGCGAAACGACGTGCAATCCGGCTGCCACCCATTATAAGAGCCTTCTTAATGACCTTTTTTGTTTTGCCGCACAATTCACGGACCTGCTGGATGTAAGGGGGAGTAGTAATGAAATACACCACATCGTCAGGCAGGATCTCGTCATTACCGTTAGGGATGATAGTCTCATTCTTACGCTTGATGGCAGCTATATGGAAATCATGGGTCGTGACCGGCATGTCTTTCAGTTTCACGTTCAGAAGAACGGAATTGGAGTGTATCTTCACACCGATCAGCAACAGAGCTCCGTTATGAAGTTCACCCCAGTAGCGCGCCCAGTTATGAGACAGAGACAATGCGATGTCATTGGCCGCAAGATGTTCGGGATAGATTACAAAATCTATTCCCAGCTCGCGTATGACCTGCCGGTTCTCAGGCACAAGGAATTCGCTGTTGTCTATACGCGCCACCGTCTTTTTCGCCCCCATCTTCTTGGCAATGGCACAACTGGCCATATTGCGGGTTTCAAAAGGGGTGACCGCTATATACAGATCGGCGTCATGCACCCCGACCTCGCGAAGGCTCTCGAACGAAGAAGTGGAACCGTTCCATGTCATCAGATTGTAATTTGAATCGATGATATCAAGTTTTGTCTGATCACTGTCGAGCAGTGTGATATCCTGATTCTCCTTAGACAACATTTTGGCAAGATGTGTGCCGACCTCGCCGGCGCCTGCTATGATGATCTTCATAATCCGAACTTCAAATAATAATCAGCCCCAATCGGCCGAAATTGCATTTTCAAGGTTCTCCACAGCACTTACAATCCCGTTGACATCGTACCCGCAATCGGCATGAAGTTCGGATACGGTGCCCTGGTATACCCAGTTGTCGGGAATACCGAGATTTGTAACCCGCATCTTTCTGTCATGCTGCTCAAGCCACTGGTCGACCGCAGCACCGAACCCGCCTGTCACGCATCCGTCCTCTACCGTTATAATTCCTTTATATCTACGGGATATTTCCTCCAACGCGTCCTCGTCAAGAGGTTTTATCCAGATCATGTCATAATGATCCACAGATATGTTTTTATTTTTCAGTTCCTTTATTGCCGTGGCAACATCGACACCTACCGGTCCGACGGACAGAATGGCGATTCGCGCCTCCGGATTGTCGGTCAACTTTCTTGATTTTCCGGGTTCAATATTCACAAATGGTGTCTGCCAGCATTTGGTATATGACTTTCCTCTCGGGTATCTTATGGCCAAAGGGCCGTGCCATGAGAGAGAAGAGAACATTATATTTCTCAGCGTCTCCGAATCCATAGGGGCTGCCACCTTAATCCCCGGTATGATCCGCAGATATGAAATATCAAATACGCCATGATGCGTCACACCGTCTTCACCTACTATGCCCGCACGGTCTATGCAGAACGTGACAGGAAGATTCTGGATAGCCACATCATGAATGATATTATCGAAACCTCTCTGCAGGAACGAAGAGTAAATGGCGACAAACGGTCTCTTGCCGGCCGCCGCGAGACCACCGGCAAAGGTAACCGCATGACCTTCAGAAATGCCGACGTCGAACATCCTGTTGGGAAAACGCGCCATTTTATTCATTGATGTTCCAGAAGGCATCGCGGCAGTAATGCCGACTATTGAATCGTTCTTTTCGGCAAGTTCGACAAGAGTGTCTCCAAACACTTCCTGCCAGAGAGGATATTCATCCTTATCCTTTGTATCACATTGTCTTCTCGCCGTCTCGGGATCGAATTTACCCGGAGCATGCCACGGAGCGGGATTAATCTCAGCGGCCGCGAATCCTTTGCCCTTGCGTGTGTGGAGATGAAGAATCCGCGGACCTTTCATTTCCTTTATGTCCTGGAGGACCTTGACAATCTTGGTGACATCATTTCCGTTGAAGGGTCCGAAATATCTTATATTCAGCCCCTCGAATATATTTTGCTGACGCGCGACAAGAGATTTAAGCGCATTGTTGAACCGCAAAAGCTGACCTTTGCCTTTGTCTTCTATGAGGCCCCATTTCTTGAACAGATTGTACGCATTGAAGCGCAACCGGTTATAGCCGGCCGATGTCGACATTTCCGAAAGATACCGATGAAGCGCACCGACATTATCGTCAATCGACATATCATTGTCGTTCAGAATAATAAGAAGATTGTTGGGACTCAGCGACGCATTGTTGATACCTTCGAACGCTATGCCGTTGCTTATGGATGCGTCTCCTATCAGAGCCACCGTCTTACGGTCTTCCTCTCCGGGGGTGTTCATATCCGCTATAGCCATGCCGAGAGCAGCAGAAATGGAGTTTCCCGCATGTCCGCATACAAAAGAATCATATTCACTCTCAAAAGGAAAAGGAAAACCGCTTATGCCGTTTTTCTTCCGCTGGTTTGCAAATGATTCGAACCTCCCCGTAAGAAGCTTATGCGCATAGGCCTGATGGCCGACGTCGAATACGATCCGGTCGCGCGGCGTGTCAAATACATAATGCATCGCGACTATTATATCGACTGCACCCATGCTTGAGCCGAAATGTCCCGGATTGACCGACAGACTTGAAATAAGGAATTCCCTTATCTCATTGCAGAGATAGGGAAGTTGCTCGACTCTTAGACATTTAAGGTCTTTGGGTGATTTTATGGTTGAGAGCAATGGATAGGTCTCTTGAAGCATTTCCTGTTATCTTTCTGTTCCTGAATTATTTCTTATTGTTTTTCACTCCGATTCCATACTTTCTGAAAAGCGGCACAAATATGATTATAGCTGTAATCGCCAGCAGAAGTAAATTCTTGAGATTTACTCCGCCGTACCTCAGCAACAGCCATGCGAGCCATAACCATACCATGAAAAGGAGCGAGAGTCCTATAAGCACAGATTTTTTCATTATAATGCGAAGATAACAAAAAATCCGCAACTGACCATTCACGTTCAGTCAATAATTGACAAACTTACAAATAAAGGCATAAAAATTTCATTTATTACCGAAATTTGAGTATTTTTGTAATTTACTTTCAAGATTCCAAGAATAGAACCGAAAATGAAATTCCGATTCATTCCGCATAATGTCATACCTCTCGCCGTCTCTGTTTTTTTTATATTTCCGACGGCCTGTTCAAATAAAGAACATAAAACAGCCGATCCCGGTAATATAGAAGAATTCGTAACGAATATTCCAGAAAAGGCGCAGGAACCGAAAGTTCCGCGTCCCGGAGATCCCGACTATCGTTTCAAAGACGGGAACGAGATAATCAGTTATCTTGACACATGCGATGATTCCTCGAGATATGACGGAGGCATTTTGTCAGTAATAGCCAGAGAAGTGCCTAAATATGCCGACAGACTGCTCGCCAGCCAGTCCGACAGATTCCTGGTGGTCGACAAAGCAAGTATGCGTGTCATCCTGTATGACAGATTCGGTCATATAGAAAAAGCATATGACATGGCATGTGCGAAAAATTTCGGGACAAAACACAAAAAAGCCGATTCGAGAACACCGGAAGGCTTTTTTGAAGTAGAAGGGATATACAACAGCACAGAATGGCTCTTCACCGATGACGATGGTGTCACCTCAAAGAAAAAAGGGCAATTCGGGCCTCGTTTTATAAGACTCAAGATTCCCACAACCTCTCAGATCGGAATACACGGCACGTGCTCGCCTTGGTCAATCGGTCACCGCAGCAGTCACGGCTGTATAAGAATAACCAACGAGAACATTATGGAGCTTGTCGAGCTTGTCGAACCCGGGATGCCTGTAATCGTGCTTCCCGGCAAGAAAGACCGAGCGGTGAACCGTGAGGAGGGATATGACATACCTTACTTCCCCACAGCACCGAAATATGCAATGACAGAGACGGAAAAGGCTCTTAAAATAAACAAGACAGACAATAAGACCGAATCTATAAAATCTGATTCTACCGTAATTTCAGACAGCAGTCCGATATTTGAAACAGATGATATCAAAGAAAACTCTGAAACAAACGACAGCGTCCGCAATGACAAAATCTCCGTTCCGGATTCTATATGATACGATCAAGAAAGTATCTGAATTTAAAGGTGGAGTTTGAATTTAAAACGTCCTGAGATATTAGAGATTGATTGACCGCGACTTCAAATTCTCTCTCAAAAATAATATTTTATTATTCGATTTATTCGATGAATGCGGATATATTTTGTATCTTTGCGTCAATAAATTTTGGAAAAGACTCTGATGAGAAACTACGATAACTACACACCTGAGATAAACTACAATGATGAAGTCACTATAGCGGAAAAAAATCCAGCCGCAGACCCCGTCAAAACCATACGAAAAACCCAGCGGAAACGTAAAGGGCAGAAAAAAGAGGAGATTCCTTCGGAACTGAAAACATCGAATAAACCGGCGTTTTCTTCTTTACGCCGCATACGCGATTGGTTTGCAAGTCCGCAGTTCCGGATATTGTCGGGAATCTTCCTCGGTTGCGTGGCCATTTATCTGGCGGTGGCATTTTGCGGATATTTCACGACCTGCATTCAGGATCATTCCAAAATAGCGGAATCTCCGATAGGATTCGCTCCAAAAGTCGCAAATCCCGGTGGAGAAGGGGGAGCCCGTCTGTCTGAATTTCTGATTAACGAGGGATTCGGAGTCGGCTCTCTCGTCATAATCATATGGCTTGGAGCGATAAGCCTCAAATTACTTGTGGGAAAGCCGAGATTCCGGACGCTTGATTTCACTATAAAATGTATGGTGGCACTGATCACAGTATCGCTGATCATCGGTCTTGTCACCTACAGCATGCATACTTCCGTAAACTGGGGTGGATATCATGGCACCTATGTCAATGAATTTATAATCAATTTCATAGGCGGCATAGGATCGGTGCTTCTAAGCATTTTCATGATCGCGGTTTTTGTCGTGATCTGTCTAAGAGACCTCGTCAACTGGATAATAAGAGTAAAAAAAGCAAGATCTGAAAAACGGCGTATCGCAGCAGAAGAAAAAGCTGCAAGACTTGCCCGGGAAGAAGAGATCAGACGAATGCAGGAACAGGAAAAGATAGATGATCTGCGTGCAGGCGAAGCTTCAGCATTCACTACCACAGGAATGAGCGATGATCCTGAAGCAGACGTCGCAATGGAATTTAACGAATCAGACACTTCTCTTTATGATATCAGCGACGAGATCGATACTCTCCCGGAATCATCAATAAGGAATGCGGTGAACACTGTCACAGTCAATGACCCGATTCCCGAAACTGACCTAAAAAAGAGCGATGAAACCGAAGATTCCGGAAAAGCTTCCGACTATGAATCCGATATACAGCAGATATCGGGGAATGATATGGAATCCGCAAATCCGGATAATTCTGCCGACAGCAAAATGCTTGTAAATGTAAATGAAATCGACCAGACCGCCAACAGAAGATTCAGGCCGGACATAGAGCATTTTGAAGACCAAAAATATAAATTTCCTCCATATGATATTCTTACAGAAGGGAAGGCCCGTGTGGAGGTCGACAAGGAAGAACAGATAGAAAACAAGAAAAAAATTGAAAAGACTCTTCTTGATTTCGGAATACCAATCACAAAAATAGAAGCGACTGTCGGCCCTACAGTCACACTTTATGAGATTGTACCCGACAATGGAGTAAAGATCGCCAAGATACGAAGTCTCGTAGACGATATCGCTTTAAGTCTCTCGGCAATAGGCGTACGCATCATCGCGCCAATACCGGGGAAAGGTACCGTGGGAATAGAGGTAGCCAACAAAGATCCGCAGACTGTATCTATGAGAACAGTCATACAGTCGCAGAAATATCAGGAATCGCGTTATAAATTACCGATAGCACTCGGTTCGACAATCTCCAATGATGTCTATATAACCGACCTGACAAAGATGCCTCACCTTCTTGTGGCAGGTGCGACAGGACAGGGTAAATCGGTAGGTCTCAATGCAATCATTGCGTCGCTGCTTTACTGTAAAGCCCCGCATGAAGTCAAATTTGTCATGATCGACCCCAAACAGGTGGAATTCAGCCTGTATAACAAGCTGAAAAATTACTACATGGCGATGATTCCCGGTGATGACGATGAAGAACCCGTCATAACAGACATGGCAAAAGTCGAGGCGACTCTCAATTCATTGACAATAGAGATGGAACAGAGATACACCTTGCTTAAAAATGCCCATACACGCAATATTGAAGAGTATAATGGAAAAATAAGGGAAGGACTGCTCAATCCCGGTGAGGGACATCGGTTCCTGCCATATATTGTGGTGATCGTCGATGAGTTCGGAGATCTCAAAATGGTACTCGGCAAAAATGTAGAGACGCCTATCGCACGTCTCGCCCAAAAGGCCCGTGCTGTGGGAATGCATGTCATCATCGCCACACAGCGTCCTTCCACCGATGTGATCACCGGAATCATCAAAGCCAACTTCCCGGCCAGAATTTCATTTAAAGTCTCTTCAGGAGTCGACTCTAAAACAATTCTCGATACTCCAGGCGCACAACAGCTGATCGGCCGGGGAGACATGCTCATATTCAACAACTCTGAAATGGTCCGCGTGCAGTGCGCATTCATCGACACACCGGAAGTGGAAAGAATTTGTGAATATGTCGAGAAGCAGCCCTATCCGCAAGGAATATATGAATTGCCTGAACCTCGTCTCGAATCCGGAGAGGCAATGAATGAAGGCGGACCGATAGGCGAACGTGACGAACTTTTTGTAAAAGTGGCACGTGATGTCGTCAATTCCGGCCGGGCCTCTACATCGTCTGTACAAAGATTTTACGAAATAGGTTACAACAGGGCAGGAAGAATCATGGATCAACTTGAACGCGTCGGAATAGTGGGACCTTCCCAAGGCGGAAAGCCCAGAACAGTATTGGTCGACGCCATGAAACTCGAAGAAATTCTGGCAAGTCTGGATTGACCGGAAGAAATCAGTCAAACAGCTTCAATGAACAACTAAAAAACATGACATGAAATGAAATACAAGATAATCCTCTTACTTGTCTCGCTATGCATGCTTATGCCTGCATATGCGGCCGAGACTGCATCGCAGATTCTCGACAAGGCGGTCTCGAATATAAACAAAAAATCGAATTTAAGCTGCTCATTTTCTATTTCGGGTGACGGAACAGCACTGTCAGGCAAACTTGTATCGGCAAAAAATAAATTCAAGATAACCACGCCCGCAGCATCCACCTGGTATGACGGGACCACCATGTGGACCGCCAATAATTCTTCCAAAGAGATAACTGTAGTAAATCCGACAGTCCAGGAAGTCAACGAGACCAATCCCTTTTCATATCTCAACAGTTATAAAACGGATTATAAGGTATATTTCTCCAAGCGTAAAAACAATAGTTCCTACCTTGTCCTTCTGAATCCTAAAAAACGCAATTCAGAAATAAAGGCAATCGAAATAGCGCTCAACAAGGAGACGCTTACTCCTGAGCACTTCATAATACGAGACAGAAATGACAAAATAATTTCCGTCACAATATCCTCTCTGACATTCAACAACAGCATCAAACCGTCGATGTTCACATGCCCCGTGAAATCCATGACCGGATTTGAAGTGATTGACCTGAGATAGAATCTCCCTGACAAGCAATAAAAATGAGTCTTGGAGTGTTATCAAAATAAAAATTCAAATTTGAAAATACATCTTATGGAAGAGATCAAGACCAAAGTTCTGATAATCGGTTCCGGACCTGCGGGATGTACCGCAGGCATCTATACATCGCGTGCAAACCTCAAGCCTGTCTTGCTGGAAGGGGAACAGCCCGGCGGCCAGCTGACGCAAACCACCGAGATAGAAAACTTTCCCGGATATCCCAACGGTGTGCAGGGAATGCAGATGATGAACGAATTGCGCGATCAGGCCGTGAGATTCGGCACTGTCATCAAACCTCGTTCCATTGTAAAAGTCGATTTCTCAAGCCGTCCGTTCAAATGTGAAGATGACCGGGGGGACATATATATTGCCGAGACTGTGATAATCTGTACAGGTGCGTCGGCCAAATATCTCGGTTTGCCTGATGAAACAAAATATCAGGGACTCGGCGTAAGCGCATGTGCTACATGCGATGGCTTTTTCTACCGTAACAAGAACGTCGCTGTAGTAGGCGGAGGCGACACAGCCTGTGAGGAGGCCCTCTATCTCTCCACACTTGCCAAAAAGGTATATATGATTGTCAGAAAAGATTATCTCAGAGCGTCCGACGTGATGAAAAGACGTGTCAACGAACGCGAGAATATCGAGATACTTTTCCGTTGCAATACCGTTGGCCTGTTCGGAGAGGATGGGGTGGAAGGCGCCCGTCTTGTAAGAGACAAAGGCACCGATCATGAGGAATTCCTTGACATAGACATAGACGGATTCTTCCTTGCCATAGGCCACAAACCAAATACTGATGTTTTCAAAGACTTCATCTCGCTCGATGAGCAGGGATATATAAAAACATCGGCTCCCCGCACCGCCACAAATATAGATGGCGTTTTCGCCGCAGGAGACTGCGCCGATCCAATATACCGACAGGCCATAACATCTGCCGGAACAGGCTGTCGCGCCGCACTTGATGCAGAGCGATTCCTGATGGATCATAATGAATTTTAAGAATGGATCAGAAACAAGAAATATTGGATCGCCGCTATCTCAGGATGGCGGCGATCTGGAGTGAAAACTCTTATTGCGTACGCAGGAAAGTCGGAGCATTGATAGTCAAAGACAAAATGATCATTTCCGACGGCTATAACGGCACGCCATCGGGATTCCCAAATGTATGCGAATCCTCTGAAGGCGTCACATTCCCATATGTCCTTCATGCCGAGGCCAACGCAATAACGAAAGTGGCCCGGAGCAATAATTCGAGCGACGGCAGCACACTCTACGTTACCGCAAGCCCCTGCATGGAGTGTTCCAAACTTATTATCCAGTCCGGAATACGCAGGGTTGTTTTCTCAGAATTATATAGAATCACAGACGGCCTTGACCTGCTTCGCGAGGCCGGAGTAGAGGTGGTCCATCTTCCTCTTGACGATCATGATGAAGAATAACAGAAATATTGGTTTCGTATTAATCCCCCTGGTACTTGCCTTAGGTATAATCGGAGGTATATTTATCGGGAAACACACATCATTGCAGAAGGTCTCTCCGGAGGAAGAAAAGATCCGCATGATAATGGATCTTATCGAACAGCAATATGTGGACAAGATCAATACCGACAGTCTCCTTGACAAGGCAATTCCTGACATTCTCGCCTCGCTTGATCCGCATTCGGTCTACATCCCGGCCTCCGAACTTGAAGCTACAAACGATGACCTTGAAAGTTCTTTCGGAGGAGTAGGCGTAATGTTCCAGATCCTCAATGACACGGTCAATGTCATTGAGGTCGTAGCCGGCGGTCCGGCCGAAAGTGTTGGACTTTTACCGGGTGACATGATTCTCGAAGCCGACGGCAAGAAACTGTCGGGAGCGAACGCGACCACAGATCAGGTTTTCTCTACGCTAAGAGGAAAAGAGGGAACCAAAGTGAAGGTAAACATAAAGCGAAAAAGTTCGGCAAAACCTGTAACCTACGAGATAACCCGCGGGCAAATACCATCAAACAGTGTCGATGCCGCCTATATGATAGCGGATGGAACCGGTTACGTCAGAGTCAGCAAATTCGCACGCAACACCTACAATGAATTCTTCACTGCACTGGGAGATCTTAAAGCTAAAGGCGCGGAAAAATTCATTGTGGATCTGAGAGGCAATTCAGGCGGCTTTATGGATCAGGCCATATTCATGGCCAATGAATTCCTTCCCTCCGGTAAAATGATAGTGTATACCAAAGGCCGTACGCCGGAAAATGAAACTGTCGCAGTCAGTAACGGAAGCGGGCATTTTCAGGATTCGGAGATCGTGGTGCTTGTCAACGAGTATTCCGCCTCCGCATCCGAGATTTTCGCCGGCGCGATACAGGATAACGACAGGGGACTTGTCATAGGCCGGAGAACTTTCGGAAAAGGTCTTGTGCAGAATCAGATCGCACTGCCCGACAGTTCGGCCATAAGGCTGACTGTGGCACGATATTATACTCCTTCCGGACGCTCGATCCAGAAAGAATATAAACGCGGCAAAGACGGTAAATATGAACTTGACATATTGGACCGTTACAATCATGGTGAATTTTATTCGCAAGACAGCATAAAGCTGGATAAAAGCAAGGCTTTCGTCACCGCTGGCGGAAGAACGGTTTTCGGAGGAGGCGGTATAATGCCGGATGTCTTTGTAGCGGAAGACACTACGGGCTATACGAGTTATTATATAGAAGCCACAAACCTCGGACTTATCCAGAAATTCGCACGCGATATGGCCGACTCATATCGTCCGATGATGCGCGGTTCGAAAGACAAGGAAACAATGTCCCGCATTATGGCCAGAGACAATTCACTGTTGACAGCATTTGTCGAATATGCTGCCTCAAGAGGATTGCCCGCACGTTGGTACTATATCAATAAATCGAGAGATCTCCTGATCAATCAGATTAAAGCCTGCATAGCGAGAGATCTTGTCGGATATGACACTTTCATAGAAATACTCAATGAAAAGGATCCGACTGTGAAACGAGCGTTGAAAGATCTGGAAGAGGGTAAATCTCCCGTCAGACTCAAATCCGATAACTAAATCTTTTAATTAAACGTTATAACTGTGAGCGGACATAATGCCTGCTCACAGTTTTTGTATAATTTGAGATCAAACAAGAAAGTTATAACAATATGGAGAAAAGTGTTATAAGAAGGAAGATAAAGGCCATGAAGTCTATGCTCATTGAGACAGAAAAAGCGGAGGCCGCCGACAGGGTCTTTGAACACCTTGAGCGTACCGCCGCTTTTATAGTAGCGGAAAAGATACTCATGTACCATTCTCTTCCAGACGAATTGTCGACGCACGCTTTCCTGAGAAAATGGGGAAACAAAAAGAAATTCTATCTTCCGAGAGTCAACGGGGTCAATCTGGATATTCTCCCATATGATGAGAGTCGCCTCGAACTCGGTGCATTCCATATAGAGGAACCGACAGGATCCGACACAGTCAATGCCGACGAAATAGAACTTATAGTAGTTCCCGGTGTCGCATATGACAGAAAAGGACATCGTCTCGGCAGAGGCAAAGGTTTTTACGACAGACTTCTTGCGGAATCAAAAGCGACAAAGATCGGAATTGCTTACGAATTCCAGATTGTTGACGAGATACCGACAGAGCCTCACGATATTTCAATGGATATAGTAATCTCACCATCCGCCTG
>ERZ860264.1761-NODE-1761-length-13778-cov-3.203017_pt1 | contig 13778 bp, 7 predicted proteins | sample MGYA00509980_ERZ860264 | MGnify/ENA primary metagenome ERZ860264 (study PRJEB30046, sample SAMN00715212) | human gut metagenome | study: EMG produced TPA metagenomics assembly of the A metagenome-wide association study of gut microbiota in type 2... | reverse complement strand
ATCGTGTGGAACCAGAGACCGCGGTGGGTGCCAATCTTGCGTCCCGTCTCCAGCTTGAACTCAACAAGAGAGTGGTCTGTGGTGCGCGCCATGACATGGAAGTGGGTCACGGCATACTTGCCGCCATTGTCCACAGGCGACGAATAGGTGATGTAAGCCTTGTTGTCCTTCAGCCAGTTGGCCACGGTTCCGCCCTCCTGCTCCATCTCGCCGCTCACTACGGCCACGTAACGGCGGTCATAGACGATGTCGTGCCAGTTGTGTTCAAGAATCTGTTCCGTCTCTATGTCCTTCGCATAGACCATCAGTCCGCTCGTGTCGCGGTCCAGACGATGGACCACATGCGCCCTGCATTTCTGGCGCGACTTATGGAAATAGTCGTCGAGAACAGCCTTGACATTGAGTGACGAGTGGCCGGCAGCCATTGAAAGGATGCCGACGCTCTTCTCCACAACAACCAGCCAGCGGTCCTCATAGACTATCTTCACATAGCGGCTCTTGAAACCTTGTTGGTTTCTCTTGGTCTTGCTGACAGCCACTTTCATGCCCGGCGTGAGCTGGAAGTCAAACTGAGTGACGCATTTCCCGTTCACCTTGATGCCACGTCCCTGAAGCGTGGCCTTTATCTTCGACCGGCTTTCCTTGACATTGGCAAGGAGATATTCCAGCAACGGCGCACTCTCCGTGACCGTCAGGTGGTCATAGTCACTCTCGCTGCCATGTCCTGTATTATATCTCATAATCTCTCTTTTGTTCAAATTCGGGTGCAAAGATAGTGCAAAAATCTGAAAAGGAGGAGGTTTTTAGGAGTTAAAGGAGTTAAAGGGAGCGATAATTCCCTTTAACTCCTTTAACTCCTAAAATAGCATTCCTTGCTATTTCTTGTCATAAACGAACGCTTTCCTTGTGAACGCGATATGCGCCGGTACGTCGCCCGTGCGCACATCCCACTTCCGCCGGCCATCGGACGAGAAACAATAGAGCGTGCCCGGCGAGACATAGTCGCCGGCATCGGTCACATAAAACTCCTTCGTGTCGGGATTGACGGCAATGCCATACGGCATCTTTATCCGACTGTCCGTTCCGTCAGTAATGAAATTGCGTGTCTCTACCTGCCGCGTCTTCGTGTTGATGACGGCGTATGTCACGGTGGTTGCACCCGTCAGATAACTGAATTCCGTTCCGCAGGCATACAATCTGTCGCCGCTGACAGTCATATCGGATACCGGCACGTCCATCTCGGCACAGACACGGTCCGTCTGCGGGTCGATGACGAAAGTCTTCGACGGCGTGCCGTAATAGTCGCCGCGCGACGAAACCCATATGAAACCGTCGCTGTCGAGTTCCATGCGATGGAGGTTTTCATATACGTCGATGGACTTGACGACCTTGAACGTAGCGAGGTCGATGACCGAAACCGTGCGGTCGTAGTCCGGGACGCGATAGCCGCCGGAGTTGGCGACGTAGAGCTTGCCGTTGGAGACAACCATCTCTTCCGGCTGATAGCCGACGGTACACTCGGCAACGACCTTCTGCGTCCGGACATCAATCTTGGCCACGTAGCCCAGACGGGCGTTGGGATCAACCTGCACCGGCCCGGCATAGCTGCTGACGTAGGCATAGTCGCCGCAGAAAGTGATGTAACGGCAGTTCGGTATGCTTATCTGCGTTATGTGGCGTGCTGTCTCCACGTCCATGATCTCGACGATATGGGAACAGTTGACCACGGCCCACAACTTGCCGTCATACACCTGCAGGTCGTTGCCGACGTCGCCCAGCTCCTTGACCACGCCGGGATTGGCCTCGGCGTAGATGTTGCGGACGTACGTTCCCGTAGCCGCATCAAAATAGTCGAGCGTGCATTTGTTCGAGCCCATGTTTCCCTCGTTAAGCAGGAAGAAGCCCTTGACGGGTTCCTCGTTGCCTTCCGACGGTGGAACGACATCGCCGCCGTCTGTCACTTTTTCTTCCTCCGACCCGACGATGTCCTCATCGTCCGTGCGGCAGGAATTCAGCATGACTACGGTCATGGCCAATATGATGGCCGTCATTATTCTCATTGTCTTCATATCGTTTGCTGTTTATTTCATATCATCACGTTCAGCTTCACCTTGAAGTTCGTTCCCGGCATCGGATAACACTGCACGACCTCATACTGCTGGTTGAACACGTTGTTCAGTTCTCCCGTCAGCCTCATCCCGACACGACCGATACGCAGTTCCTTGGAAAGCGAAAGGTCGCTCGTGTACCACGGTTTCGAGTAGTTTTCCGGTATGTTGGCACTCGCCTCATAGCGTTCGCCGGTATAGATGAAACTGTAGTTTGCCGTCCATCCGCGCCATGACGCCGTCACGATGGCCGAACCGCTGTGCCACGGGATGTAAGGCAGCTGCCCGCCGTAGAAGCGGCTTGTGCGGTCGGTGTGGTCCAAGGCCTCGTTGTACGTATATGTCACGTGGGTTCCTACGTCCACCTGCCCCACCCTCCACCGGGCTTTCACCGATACGTCAAGTCCGTAGATGTCACACAGCCCGAAGTTCATCATCGTCCAGCGAAACTGATTAGACGTCGGCATGGCCACGATCTTGTCCTCCACCTTATTATAATAGCCGTCTGCCTGCAGCTCCACGCTCTGCAACATGGCACGACCGGCGAAAGGTGCAACCGTCCACGTCATGCCGACGTCATACTGCGTGGTGTACTCCGGCTTCAGCGCCTTGTTCCCGATGAACGTATAATAGAGATCGTTGAACGTCGGCATACGGAACACGCGCTTGTAGAACGCCCGCAGATTAAGCCCGCGTCCGGCGTCGTAAGCCAGTGCCACGGTCGGAGTCAGCTCGCTCTTGTCCCCCGCCGACCCGCCCGGCCGGTCCGTGTGGTCGGAGACGAACGTGTGGAGCAGCGACGCCTGAGCCGACAACCGGCGCCACGACACGCTCACGGCGAGCGACGAGAGGACGGCCCATCGCGTAGGATAGACGAAGTTGACGAGGTCGGCGTCAAGGTAGTTCATCTGCACGTCGTTGGCCAGCGAGACCGTCATCCAGTCGGTCACCTCCACCAGATGGGCCGCCGAGAGATAGCCCTCCGTCTGACGGTAGGTATTGTCGGTGTACATCGTCGTCACGTCCAGCCGCGGGTCGGAGAGATAGTGGAGATAGTCGTATGCCGCCTTGGCGTTGACGAGCAGACTGTATCGGTCCGTAATCCTCCGGCGCCAAGACGCCTGTCCGAACACCGACGTGTCCCACTGACGGTCCTGATGGCTGAAACGTCCCGGTTCCTCGCGCACCGCCGCCCCCGGATAACCGCGCTCGCTGCTGTAGAAGTAGAGCTTTCCGCGCCATTCTCCGCGACGGGTCTGTCCGAAGACAGTTCCCTCCATGCGCATCGACTCCACGTCACCGTTGCGGCGCACCTCCGTCGTGTCGTAGCCGTTCTTCTTCGCGTAGCGGAACTTGTAGCGGCCGGAGGTGTTCATATACTCCGCGCTCAGCTGCGCCGCCGTCTTGTCGGTCAGCTTATGCTCCCAGAGCACCGATGGATTGTACGTGTCGAACGAGCCGACTTTCATGCCGATGTTCAGGTTGTCGCGTTTCCGTCCGTCGAAGACAGGGCGGCGCGCCTGCATATAGACGGCCGACGCCGAGGCGTAGTCCTTCGCCGGTTGGAATATGGATGACTTCTGTCCGTTGTAGAGGCGGACGGCCTCCATGTTGTCGAGCGAGAAGCGTCCGAGGTCGACGACACCATTCTGGGCGTTGCCGAGTTCGATGCCGTCGTAGAAGACGCCGGTGTGGTTTGTTCCGAGCGAACGCACATTGACCGTCTTCAGCCCGCCGATGCCGCCGTAGTCCTTGATCTGGACACCGGCGAAATAGCGCATGGCGTCGGCCACGGAATAGACACTAAGCCGCCTCAACGCCTCACCCTCAAGTTGCTGAACAGGGATTATCGCCCGCTGGGATGCCTGCTGCGACGTGACCACCAGCTCGCGCAGATGCTGGATGCTGTCGAGACGGCTCTGCTGCCGCTCCGTCGTCTGTGCGCCGGCATATAGGCTGACCGTACACAATGCTGCCATCAGTAGCTCACGCTTCATTTCCTGTATGATTGTCTTTTTGCCTGACCCGTCCAAATCCATCCCCAGGGTTTTCCGGACCGGTCGTGTTTCTTGCATGAGGCAGGTCTTCTGGCTTGTCGTCCGGCGTCAAACGTCTTCCCGAAAATCTCAGTGACTCGTTGTTTGCGCCGCAATAACTGACGACTTACAGCTGCGGGACAGCCGGGGATTTCCACCCCGTTCCCTTTTAATCGCTCCGGGGAGCGAACCAAATGCGGGGCAAAGTTACATATAAAACGGGAGACGGCAAAGGGTTTACCTTTTATTTTAGAAGTTAAAGGAATTATCGCTCCCTGCGGGAGCTCTTTCAGGAGTTAAAGGAGTAAAAGGAGTTATTGCTCCCTGCGGGAGCTCAGGAGTTAAAGACGAATGTGGTCGACGGTCGTGCCGCTGCCGACAGACCCGAACGTCACGCCGTTAATTTCCTTGTCCGTGTCGAAGGGATAGCCGGCAAACTCCACGCGGACATACTGATAGACACCGGAGTTGTCGGCGTCATTGTTGCCGCCGTGTATCGTCGTCGGACCGCCCTCGATCTGCTGCGTTCCCTGATTGTTGCGTGCACGGCCGCAGATGATGAGTCCGCCCCAGTCGCCCGGGCGCCGCTGTCCGGCAGGCTGTGCCGAGGTCATGACGACGGGTGCGTCCTTCGTTCCTTTCATCTCCACATATCCGCCCGGCTCGACGATAAGGGCCGCCATAGTCTGACGGTCGCCCTTAATGACCGTCCCCGCCGGGATGCGGAGCTTGGCCCCGGCGTCGACATAGACCCAGCCCTTGAGCGTGTACGTGCCGCATTCGAGGGTGACATCGCCGGTAAAGTGGAAGTTCTGTGTGCCGTTGCCCAGTTCCGTCCCGTTGTTGAACAGGATGCCTGCACTGTATGCGACGTTGCCCTGATAAGTCACTTCTGGATCCGTCACTGCTGTTTCGGCGGTCGCGTCGTCTGACGAGCACGCCACGTTGATGACTGTCATTCCGAGGACGGAACACATCATGAGTGCCTGTCCCAGCCGTTTCAATTCGCTTTTCATACTTTCTTGTTTGATTAAAATATTGATATGATTAAAAACTATAACCTACCGTCAGATTGAAGTTTCGCCCCGGCCGGTAGCTGCGGGTCACCTCCTCGATGGTGCGCTGCCGGCCGCCGACGGTGACATCCTCAAACTGCTTGAAGACGCAGCGCTCCGCCAACACGTCCCTTACGGACATCTTCATCTCCCAGCGGCCGGACTTCCGTCCGACGGAGAGGTCCATGCTGTTGCGCGGCATCTCGTAGGAGTTGGGGATGTTGCGCGACGAGCCGTCCGCTCCCGTGCCGTAGCGGTTGCCCACACCGATGATGCGCTTGCCCACACGGTTGTAGAGCACGGCTGCGCTCCAGCCGCGCTTCGTGTCATTGTAGAAGAGGCCGGTGTTGATGAGATAGGGCGACTGGCCCTGCATGGGGCGGTCGATGTTGTTCGTGCCGGGCTCAAACTCCACCTTGCTCTTGATCCACGCGCCGTTGAAGGAGAACGAGAAGTCGCGCAGACCGATGAAACCGAGGTTCTTGCGTATGTCTATCTCTATGCCGTAGTTGTCCGCCCCACGTGCGTTCATGAAAGAATAGATGAGGTCGGTGCCTCCCGCCACGGTGTAGGTCCACTCTATCGGATTGCGGAAATGCTTGTAGAAGAGTGCCACCGACACCTGCTCGCCGGCCGACGGATACCATTCGTAACGCAGGTCGACATTGTCGATGTAGGCCGGTTTGAGGTCGTAGTTGCCCATGACGCTGCTGCCGAGCTCAAAGTCATAGTAGACCGACGTGGAGAGCTCGCGGAACTCGGGACGGTTGACGGACCTGCCGTAAGCGGCGCGGAGCTGGTGACGTGCGTTCAGCCGGTAGGTCACGTTCAGCGACGGGAAGATGTCGCCGTTGTCGTAGGCCGTGCTGTGGAGGCTTTCCCCAAACTGGCGGGTGTTCATCCGCAGCACCTGACGATTGTATTCATACCGCGCTCCGGCATAGACGCTGAACGCTCCCAGCGGCAGATTTACGCCGACATATCCGGCGAGCAGCGACTGGTCGCCCTCGTAGTTGTTCAGGAAGTTCACCTCTTCATAGAGATAGAGTTTGTCCGGACCGTAGTTTGAGCCGACGAGCACACGCCCCGGAACGTCGTCGAAGAACAGGAAGCCCTCCGGAAGCGTGTTGTCCGGCTGCCAGCCGTACTGAAACTGGCGCGTGCGGTAGCTGCGCGTGCGGTATTCGCCGTATGCTCCGGCCTTCAGCACGGGCTCGAACGTGCCGAAACGGAAGTCCCTCCGGTAGTTGCCGCCGGCTGAGACGATGTGCTCGTCGAGGCGGGTGAACTCACGGCTGATGCGGTAGATGCCCATCCTCCGGTCCGTCCTGTCGGTGCGCTCTATCAGCCGTCGGTCGGGCAGGTCGCGGTTGGCGTAGGCATAGCCGACGCTCCAGTCCAGACGGTCGCGGCCGAGCGTGTGGCGGCCGGTCAGCTGCGTGTTGTAGGTGGTGCGCGAGGAATAATAATACTCCATGTTGTTGATATTGTCAGGCTGCGCGTTGAAGCCCGTGCGGTCGGAATAACGGTCCTTGGCTATCTGGTTGAAGATGTTCTTCCACTCGAAGTAATGGCGGTTATCCCGCGGGCGGAAGGACAGGTTGAGCATGGCCCCGAGGCGCACGTCGTTGCTGTATTGGTCGTCCGTGGCCCGGCGCAGGGCCACCGGCTTGTCGTTGGAGGTGTCGTAGGGGCCGTAGAGCGAGTTCTCCATGTTGAGCATCGTCTTGCTGGTATTTGAGTAGTTCAGCGACGCCAGCATCCCGTATGTCCGCCCGCCGCCGGTCCGCCACGTACGGTTGTAGCCCATGTTGAGCTTCAGGTCGCCCAAGGGATGGCGGGTGCGGAGCGTCCAGTCGTTGTTCAGCCCGTTGCCGAGCACGTCGAGACGCGGGTTGCCCCCGCTCCGGGTGCCCGGATAGGCGCGCAGGGCGCCCTTCATTCCGGCGTCAAGCGAGCGCCATCCGCTGCCGAATCCCAACCAGTCCATGCCGCAGCCCCGCGAGGCGGTGAAACGGCGGAAATGCGTCCGGTCATTGACGCCGATGCCGACGGAGACATCAAATCCGTTGTCTTCTGGAAGCTGCTTCGTGTTGACAAGGATAAATCCGCCCGTGAAGTCGGCGGGGTATTCGGGCGCCGGGCTCTTGACGATGACCATGTTGTCGAGTTGGCTGCTGGGAATGATGTCGAAAGAGAATGCCCGCGAGTCGGCTTCGGAGCTGGGCACAGCACCGCCGTTGAGCCACACATTGTTATATCGCTGCGACAGTCCGCGGACCATGACAAACTTGTCGTCGATGATCGAGACGCCCGGCACACGGCGTATCACCTCCGAGGCGTCCTTGTCCTGCGTGCGCGCAATCTGTTGCGCCGACACTCCGGTCTGCACCACGAGGCTGCGCTTCTGTTCCTGCACCTGTGCCGCCTCCGTGTTCCGGCGCGCAACGGCCGTCACGGAGACCTCGCCCAGCGTCCGCGCGTCGCTTTCCATCAGGAAGTCGACGACGGTCTCGCCCTCAACGTCAACAGTCACCGCCTCTCTGACCATCGGCCGATAACCGACATAAAGCACCGTCAGCGTGTAGGTTCCGGCCGCAAGTTCCAGACGGTAGAGCCCGGCCGTATCTGCCGTAGCTCCCTTGCCGCATCCCGACGCCACGACGGTCGCCCCGGTAAGCGGTTCGCCGCTCCGGTTGTCCTTGATTACGCCTCTTACGACTCCGGCTTCAGCCGTCCACGCATAAGCGGACATCAGAACCGCAAACAGACTTTTCGTCACATCGGATACAATCTTTCGTTTCTTCATTTGTATGTATGTTGTTGTTTCATTTTGGCGCTGCAAAAGTAACCACCCGATGTTTCATGCCGGTAACAGACACATTAAGAAAATGTAAAAATGGATTATACGGCATGGATGTCAGGAAAATAAGATAACATCATGCCGTAGCGGATTTGCAATCACAGATGTCCGGAAGACCAATATGACTCATTTTACCAACCAATATGACTCGTTTTACTCACCAATATGACTCATTTTACTCACCAATATGACTCATTTTACTTTCCAATATAGCCTGTTTTGCTCACCCACCCGGCCTGTTCTGATTGACAACCCGGCCTGTTTGCTTACTCAAAATGGCGGATATAAAAAAGAAAGATGTGTCCGGCTTGGGTTATCCCGATGCACAGACACATCTTTCTTTGTTTTAAAAGGAAACTCTTTGTTTCCTTGATTTTATTTTAGAAGACGTCCACTTTCCATTGAAAGGACTTCCTCCTTTTCATTTAATTGAGGTTCCGGATGTCCAGGGCGTGCATGCCCCAAACTTCCAAAACCTCAACTGTTTCAAGAACTTTCTGTTACTTCACAATGACTTTCTTTGTCTCACCGTTAGAGGTCCTGATGATGTTCAGGCCCTTCACCGGTGATTCAACCTTGCGGCCGTCGGCAGTGAAGCATTCGCCGGTCTCCGTTGTATTCTCCTTGATGGCGCGGATGCCGTCGCTACCAGCTGGATTTGTGTCGAGTACGTATGCCTCTACGTAGGGCATCGGCTCCGGACCGTCACCGAAGTCCACTGTCCCCATATTATAGCCGAAGCCGGCGATATATCTGCCATCACCCGTGATGGAGGTAACGACGTTCATGCCGTTGGCATCGTATGTGGCAAACTGCTCTATACCGCTGAAGACCTCCGAAAGCAGACGCGGCTGAGTCTCTCCTGCTTTCAGGATGAAACCGCAACGCGGTTCTCCCCAACCGCCTTCTCCGGTGTATCCCACGACTGTTCCGTCATTGCTTATTGCAGACGGAGAAAGGCTGGTTTCAGCGTCAATGCCATGATTTCCGTCAACGGTGATCACCTTCATGTCCTGCTTCTCAATGTCATAGATGCCGATACGGCGCTCGGTCTGGTTGATGGAAGTCATGCCCATGTCTTCATCTACCTCATATCCCAAGAATTCTGATACGGCCATTACGGCATATTTGCCGTTTGCACTGAGTGCTCCGAATTGGAACGTAACGTAGGGATTGTCGTTCAATGCCACGTGACTCTGCTTCTCGTCGCTCCACTCTACCGGATTGAACCGGCTCTTGTAGATGGGGTCCAACTTGTATGTATCACCGTCTTTGACCCACAATACGGCAGGGAATGTTGACATGTCGTCAATGATATAGCCCAAAATTACGGAACCGTCGGCACTGACATGCTTGGCCGTGGCACCGTTGTAAGAGAAAAAGATGTCGTCACCTGTTGGCTCAGGCAACATCGTCCGCACACCGTCGACCCATATACAGGGCTTCTTCTGCCATGCATCGCCATAGTTCTGATTGACAAGTGCACCGACTATGATGCGTCCGTCATCGGTGATGTCCTCACCCATGCCGTAGAATTCCTCAGTGGCCTCTTCTATTATCTTACATTCGCCATTCATGGAGAGTGTGGCTACAGGTCCGTTGAAACCGGCACCGACTCCTGTGTTGGACACTCCTCTCACTTCACCGCCCCAGTCATCAAGCATCGCCGCCACCTGCACCTGCTTGGTTGCGACATCGATGACGAACATTTCGTTGCCCAGCGTGACGCCACCGACGTACTTGCCGTTGTTCGAGATGTCCTGCAACTGATAACCGCCGAAGATGTCTTCCGTCGCAAATGTTGTCAGAGACTGGGCGTTTGCATACGTAGCTGCGAAGAGGCAGCAGAGCGTAAAAATCTTTTTCATAAGCTTTCCTTTATTTTAATGTGTATTGTTAGGATTATATTGTCATTTCCTTATGACCTTTCTTGCCGTGCCGTCGCTCATCCTCACGATTGTCAGACCTGCGGCCCTGCCGTCCGTACGGCGTCCGTCGACGGTGTAGCGGGCTGTCTCACGGACATCGCCAGAGACCTCACTGACGCTACGGATGGCGGACGGTCCGTCGTAGGGGAGCGCCTTCTCGTCAGCGTTGACAATCTCTCCCGTCTTCGTGTTCAGCAGCATCGCCACGACCCTCAGCTTGCTCTTGTCCTGCAGGAGCTTGTTGACGGCCATCTCGATGACATATTCGTGTTTCTGCGTCACGCCCTCTACGAGAGGCGCCTTTATTGCGCTTTTCAGCCCGTTGGTCACTCCGATGGCGGCGATGGCCACGTCGTTGTAGACCATATCGGTGAGGACGGGAGGACTGGTGATCCATTCCCGCATGTTCTCATCGCTCATCAAGGATGTCTTGCCGGACAGATAGTTTGACTGATACCAGTTCTGCGTCGTTCCGGTGAGGCCGTCGGCCACGACGACATAGGCCAGCGCGAACGGTGCGGAAGACGAATTATACTGGAACGTGACGTCGGTGCTGACCTTTATCTGGGTATATTCAGCATCATTCCACGACGGGGTCACGTCAACGGAACATTCCACCGGTATGTCCAGCAGCGCCTCATAGTCGTTCGTGATGAACATCGGCTGCGTGAAAGAGATGTCCGAACCGTAGTAGGGATCGATTGCCGATGTGCGGTTGAGGGTCGCGCTCGGCAGCGAAGCGCCGTAGAGCGCCACGACATTGTTGTAGACCGATATCTTCATCGGGTCCACCTTGCCCATCTTGTCATGCACGGCGATGCCTATAAACGAGTCGGGATAGCGCTCCTTCATCAGCCGCATGCCGGTTATTCCGCGCGGACAGTAGCCGCAACCGGTGGCCGTAAACTCCTCCTCGACTATCCGCCGCTTCGACTCTGCGGCCAAAGTGAGCAGGCTGCCCTGCGACGATATGTTCTCAGTGAAGGCGTTGGGCTGACCGTTCACCTTGCTGATGACAATCTTCATCCTTGCCGTTCCCGACGCCTCCTCGGCCTCAATGGGCAGGGCGACGGTGCGTTCGGTGGCGAACTCCACAGGGTTTTCGCTCAGATCGGCGTGCATGTCATACGATCTTCCGGTAGCGGTGTTCGTGACCGTATAGTCAAGCGAGCTCACCGCCGTCGTTCCCTCGCCGGAAACGGTCAGCGCGACCTTGCCGCCCTTGCCCCTGACGGCCCTGCTTTCCGACGCGAAAGCAGGCGCCACGGTGACTCCGGTTTCAGGATAGTCGCCGCTTATGGTCACGGTGGTGGTGAGGTTACCGAATGTCGTTCCGGACATGTCGCGCCACACCGGCTCCGTGAGTGATGCCCTCAGATAGTGACCGCCGCTCACCGCCGGTTCGTCCGACGGACCTGTTATGACGGGATATTTTCCATCGGCCGTCGACGCATCGGCAATCGAAAACGAGTAGCCGACGTAACATCCGCCCTGCGGTATGGTGTAGGGAGTCTCCAACGTGATCGTGGTGAAATCTGTCATATAGCTGACCGGGGCAGTGATGTCCATGCAAATGCCGTCGGCACTTTCGGCCGTGGCGGGCAGACCGGACGAAATCCACATCTTCGGAGCTACGAGCAACGACGGGTCGCAAAGCAAGAACTCGACCTTGTCAATCTGCTTTCCGGCATATTCCGCCGGAACGAAGATGGCGCAGTCGTATGCCGCGGGAGCCTCCTCTCCAAGTGTTCCCATCCCGGTCCGGCCGAAATACGTGAACTCTTTTGAGCCATGAGCCTTGGCCGGAACACTGTGGCGGCCGGTGACGCCTGACGGTACGGAAGCCGCAGGGCCTGAAACGATACCCTGTGCAGCCATCGTTGCGCACAAGGCGAAAGCGGTTAGTGAAGTGAGAATCTTCTTGTCCATTACTTGTTGTCTGTTGTGAAACTTTGCACGTATGGCACATCTTCAGCAGAATGAAGTACTGCCATTAAGTCGTTCTTGTTGCTTTAACGGCGACAAAAATAACTAAAAATTCATTAAAAGCATTGCATTATGTACCAAATCACACGCGTTTAAATGTTTTTAACACCAAATTTACGCTTTAACGGCATGTAAAGAAAGATATTAAGGCCTGACAACGGCAATTCTACAGGAAATAGAGCTGCTGACGGACGGCATGCCATTGCGGGAGGGCAGAAACCGTAAAAATGATAGTTCTTTCCGTTTTTTGTATATGCCGGTTTCTGCTGTAAGGCCGTATCTTTGCAAGGCCGCTCTTCCAATAAGCCCAAACCGGCTGCAGTCGGCCGGTGGAGGACTGCAGCAGGAAACAGGAACAACGGACGTTACATATCATTATATATATAAAATCAAGATGAAAGACTTTACATTCAGAAATGACACAAGACTATTCTTCTGTCATGACATCAGGGAAACCGTCGCCACCATCGCCAAGGACCGGAAGGTCATGCTCGTCTACGGCGGCTGCTCCGCCAAGCGGAACGGATGCTACGACGACATCACCGGAGCCCTGGCCGACGCCGGCGTACCCTTCGTGGAATACGGCGGCTCGTCAAGGGAGTTCGCGAAAATCGAGGAAGGCATACGCTTCGCCAAAGCCAACGGCGTCACGATGGTCATCGGAACGGGAGGTGCAAGTGTCATGGACAGCGCCAAACTGATTGCCTTCGGCGTCTGTCACGAAGCGGACCTGTGGGACTACGTCAAGGGAAAGGCGTCATACGGTCTGGAGCGGCTACCGCTCGCGCTGATACCGACCTATCCGTCGAGTGGCTCAGAGAACGGACTGGGCGCGGTGACGGTAGACTCGCGCACCGGAGACTTCGGCACGGCCTACGGCATCCCGGCCGACTATGCCATCCTCTGCCCGAAATATTCGTTGACACTCGACCGTGAGATGACCGCCTATACGGGACTGGTGACGCTCGTCCAGCTGTCGGCATGCGTTCTCGGCGACCGCAACCCGATGTCCTACGACGCCGGTATTTCCTATATCCGCAATGTTCTCGAAGCCACCAGGACGCTCCAGCTGAATCCTGACGACCTCGACTCACGCGGCATGATCATGCTCGGAGCCTCGCTGTCCACGTCCTCACGCATCGGCATCGGAAAGGTCGAATCCTTCGCATACGACATCTACGAGCTGGAGTTTCTCCCCGAACAGCTCTTCGGCAGCTCCTACCGCAAGAGCCTGACCACAATCTTCCCGAGATTTCTCAACGTCATGGGCCGCCACCACTCCGAGGACATCAGAAAATATTTCCGCGACGCCTTCGGCTTCGAGTCGTCCATAGAGGAGTCGTCGGAAAAGCTGACCGCGATGTTCGCCTCGTTCGGTGTCGACATGTGGTACGACGGTGGACTCTGCCGCGGACAGGTTGACGCCATCCCATGCGAGACGGAGCTCAGCGACGAGGAGGTGTTTGAGATGATGAACGCGGTCATGAGGAGATAATCCCACGCTCCACGTCATCCTTTATTCTTACAAAACACTGTCCGCCCAAATTTCCGTTTTAGCGCGTTTTGCGGACTTTTTCACTGCCGTAAGGGTCTCCCGGCTGACGGCCGCCATGCGCCGACGAACGGCGTTTTGCCCCGTCACGCCCCCGTAAGGCCCTTACGGCTTTTCCAGAACACGAAAATTCCTCATTTCCCGCTCCCGATTTCTGTCCTGAAAAGCTACCTTTTTCCTGCCGTAAGGCCCTCCCGGGGTTGCGATGGGGCCGCTTTCGTCATGCAACGGCGGCCCCGTTGCATCGCCG
>ERZ860264.1758-NODE-1758-length-13813-cov-3.854267_pt1 | contig 13813 bp, 10 predicted proteins | sample MGYA00509980_ERZ860264 | MGnify/ENA primary metagenome ERZ860264 (study PRJEB30046, sample SAMN00715212) | human gut metagenome | study: EMG produced TPA metagenomics assembly of the A metagenome-wide association study of gut microbiota in type 2... | reverse complement strand
GGCTGCCGTCAAGCGTGATGTCCATCATGTTGTAAAGGCTTGCCTCTTCCTTGATGCCGCCGAAAACGCTCCAGCTCTCCTTACCGCGATAGCCGTCAGCCAGTCCCTCTGCGACATGGAGCACAGCGCCGTCAGCCAAACCGTAGAAGCCATAGCCCGTGTCATCTGACTTGACCTTGTTACCGATAAATGCGACATCTTTCAGATAAGTACAGTCGGCAAACGCACAGCGTTCTATCTTTTTGGTAAAATAGGGAATTGTTATCGCCTCCAAATTGGTACATGCAAAAGCATTTTCACCGATTTCTTCTAAATTAGCTGGCAGGGTTATATATCGTAGATTTGTGCGGGTCGGATTTATCTCTCCTCCGTCGACAGTCTTTCCCGGTTTTCCGTTTATTACAGATGGCATAAATGCATTGGCCGGAATTTTACTTACGAATCTACAGCAACGCATATCAATTCCCGTGAGTCGTCCTTTCTCGCAACAGTCACGAAGCAAACTGAAGCATTCCTCTATGTAAATAGAAGATGGGAAAACAGTCAGGACAAGAGAGTCTATCGTATAACGATCAGCGCCAAGAGCCATGTCCAAGCCGGTATCTCCGACGGTCGGAAAGTTGTTAATCACCTTGATTTTCTTCTCCTGTGCGGACAGCGGCGATGCCGTTGCCATTGCCAAAAGCATAACGAGTGTTAATGTCTTTTTCATAAGCGTTTTGTTTTTAATATTTTGTGTTAATCTCTTCAAACGGTTTGATATTATTACGGCTTCATCCGATGTCACCCGACCGTAGGGACATAATCTTGTTTTTGTCCGAAACCCTAATCGGTCGTCTGCCACAGACAGGCAAAACAAGATTGCGTTCCTACTGTCGTCAGATGAAATCGCGATATTTATAATTATATTCTAAAAGCCGATTCTGATAATTCGTAATTTGTCAACTCATCATCGGCCACAGGCCGACAATTCATAATTCATAATTCCTAACTCATAATTTCAGAACACCACCTTGCGCGCTGTGCCGTTCTCACGCACGACGTAGAGACCGCGCAACTGGCCCTTTGCCGCCGTGTCGCGGGTCACAAGGCGGCCGTCAACGGTATATATTCCGTCGGCCGCTGATGACGACGAAGCATTGACTGACGTCACGGCCTCGGCGATACCCGACGGCGTGCCGGTGAGCAGCGGGGTCTCGATGATGGTACGGAAGTGATCCCAGTGCTCGGCCGTCTCGTAATTCTTCTTTGCTCCGACGGGAACGAAGAGGCGCATGTCACGAGTCACACAAGAAGCTAATTTGTTATTACACCCGAATGGTCCCGCATATCCGGTCGGACTGAGGTCTTTATCCTCATCTTCATAGCGCTGAGAAGAAACAGGAGGATACATACGGTTCACATAAATGTCCATAGAAAGAGCATCCCAGTCATACCAATAGCCAAATCCGAGAGACAACGGCTCCAGAATCTCCATCGTAGAAGGCAACACTATCTTCTTCAAACTTCTACACGTATTGAAAGCCCGGAATGACAATTTCCGGCATCCCTCCGGAATAACAAGAGTACTGTCCGCAAACCATTTATACTTTTCAAAAGCAGACACAGCCATTTCCTCATAGCTCTCCGGCATCGTAAGATTATCGACAATTGAACACTGCAGGAAACAATATGTAATCTTCTTCATCTGTTTCGGCATACGCAGATTATCAAATCTGCACCCGAACAGACCGTTCTCACATTCTATCACACAGTCTGAAAGATCCAGATTCTTCAGACGTCCGCCATTGTTGTTGTCCCTCAGATAATCTATATCTTCTGTTGTCACCAGCCCGCTCAGCCTCATCGAGTCCACAAATAGAATCCGTCCCTGTATCATTTCCTCCAGCGTGCGGCTGCCGTCAAGCGTGATGTCCATCATATTGTAAAGGTCAGACCGTTCCCGGACATCACCGAAAGCACTCCAGCTCTCCTTACCGCGATAGCTGTCGGCCAGCCCCTCTGCGACATGAAGCACAGCGCCGTCAGCCAGACCGTAGAAGCCATAACCCGTGTCATCTGACTTGACTTTGTTACCGATAAATGCGACATCTTTCAGATAAGTACAACCGTCAAAAGCACTATTTCCTATCACTTTTGTAAGATGAGGAATTGTTATTGCCTCCAGATTGGTGCATGCAAAAGCATAATTACCGATTTTATCGGTATTTTCAGAAAGTGTGATATATCGTAGATTTGTGCGGGCTGGATTTTTCTCGCCATCACCATCCGTCTTTCTCGGTTTACCGTTTATTACAGATGGCATAAACGCCATTTCCGGAATTTCCCTTGCGTACTCACAACAACGCATATCAATTCCCGTGAGCCGTCCTTTCTCGCAACAGTCACGAAGCAAGCTGAAACATTCCTCCCTGTCTGTAGACGGGAAAACTGTCAGGACAAGAGAGTCTATTGTATAACGATCAGCGCCAAGAGCCATGTCCAAACCTTGGGCACCGACAGTCGGCAAACTGTTAATCACCTTGATTTTTTTCTCCTGCGCGAACAACGGCGATACCGCTGTCATTGCAGCCAACACGACGAGTGATAATGTCTTTTTCATAATCGTTTCTTTTTTAATTTAGTTTATGTTTATATATAATTGCAGTTCGGTTTTTGCATTACGCTACAAATGTAAGCAAAAATTTCCGAACTGCAAAATATTACAACAACTTATTTCGTAAATTTCTTTATTCCGGTCACAGCACCGTTCTCGACCATCGTCACCTGATATACGCCCGACGGCAGATTGTCTGCCGGAATGTTGCAAACCGTCGAACCTGTCTCGACGCTATATTCCATCACCGGAACATTGCCCGTTGCAGAGGCAAGACGCAATGTTGTGCCGCCATTTGCCGGACCTTCGAGAATCACGTTCACCGCACCGGTTGTGCTCTGCACGGAGTTGATGGACGAACTTTCCGCCTGCACAGATGCCGAATAGCTGATGGCGCCGTCGCTCAACGCTTCGGCCTTGACCTTATATGATGTTGCGGAAGCTCCTGCCGGTACTGCAAATGTTTCTCCCTCACCGACGAGCGTACCCTGCGCATCATACCATTTATATATGACATTCTCTGAGACATTGGTCGCCGTCAAAGTCGTCATACCATTCTTGCGCAGTGATTCTATCTGCGGATTGATTGCGGGACGGGGATGTTGCGTGATGCGGAATGTCTCTCCGCCAAGTATCTTTCCTGTCGCATCATCCCTGACGGCCACATTCACATCAAACGTTTTCTTCTCCGTAATATCATTCTCCGCAAAGAAATTACACTTTATTCCAATCTTTCCCTGCTGATACGGTTGCAGTTTAATACAGCCCAGTGATGCGCTGTCGCTTTCAACCTGAAAAGCGCAATTGGTACGGTCAACATCTTTGATATTTATGCACTGTTGGTCTCCATTATTCCAAGCTTCCATCAAATTAGGTGAGAGCCTCAAAGCGACATTCGCTTTTGATTGAATAGAATCTATATAATTTACTATTCTAACATCAACATGCCAAGTCTTAACCAAAGGGGACAAATTTGAACAGCCAACCAATAAAGAATCTTTTAGGGCTATAAATCCGTCGTCTTTTAATTCTTTGCAGGTAACATTGCTTTGACCTAATTTGTCCGTATTCCAAACCTCTGCCACATCATTTTCATCTACAATAAAGCTCGCAGGGTCATCATTTCTTTTCAGAAAAGCCAAAATACATAAATCAGAGTTGTTTTCTTGTAATGTTGCCAGTTGTCTACCGACAAAATATCCTTCTAATTCAACAATATGAGTGTCGCCGGCCGCCAAATTACAAGAAACGGATTCCGTACAAAAACTGCCACCGGCTTCATCATCTGTCAAAACACGCCCTTTCCATACATCTTCCGTTATTACGGCCGATGATTTAGCCCAAAACGTTTTTACATCCATTCCTCCTGTATAGGTTTTCACTCCTTTATTACGAACTTGTACATACACATAAAGTGATTTTGCCTTTTCTATAACAGGCTTTTCCGTTACATGGACATCCTTACCATCATTCTGATTCCTTATCCATATATATGGATTGCACCAAAACTCATATTGGTATTTATTCTTCATATCATAATCTCTATGGGAATCAAAAAAAAACTCGTTTACTGAACCTGGCCATCCCCCAGGAAATACGTTCTTTACATAAGACTTGGTCAAGAGTTCTGACGTGACCGGTGTTCTATATGCATCAAAGCACAAATCCACCACTGGAGGAATATTTGCCAGAGACAGATCATACGCTACCGAATGGGTGAAATAGTTTATCTGCGGCACCTCATGACCATATTCAGCCTTATCATTGGCATATACGTCATTCTTGGCTGCATACGCCTGAGCATCCAATATCGGGATATTTTCTTTAACTCTCATTTTTTTCCCATAAGCATCATATCCGTTGACAGCCGAAGTCCAGTGATAGATAAACTCGTCAAACGGAATGGTCGTGCTTCCGTATGACCGTTCTTTTTCGGCGCAGGCGGTGGCGATGATGCGGTTGGTCTTCTTCAGCGGCTCGATGAATCCGCCGGAATAGCACTGTCCCATAACAATGCTTATGAAACCAGCGTCAATCGGCTCCAGATAGCTGTTCAGTTCGTTGGGATATAGCTTATCCTTCTTCCACAGATACATATACGAGCTGTTCGTTTTATAGTCATACCCACCGTGACCCGTCACGAAAATCATCAGGTGATCATCATCCGTCAGCTTCTGCGCCATCCCGTTCAGCACGGTCTGAAGGTTCTCCTTCGTTGCGGCATATTCAATGTCTGGTATGCTGTCATCGTCAAGATCCAGCGGCGACGAACAATATCTGCCGTCAATCATGTTCATGTCCTCACCTTCATCCGTACCATCGGACATGATGACCTTGATGTTTCCTTTCGGAATCCCGTATGTATTTCTCAGCGTCTTATATATGAACGAACAGTCGTTCCAGTATCTTTCGCTGTTTGCCGTTTTCTGCATGCCGCCATTCAGGATCACGGCGTAGGTATTTTCCGCAGCCGGATTCGGGTCGTTGCTCAAAACCTTAGGCACAGACGGCTTCATCTTTCCTTTTTCGCCATAGCGGTTTGGCTTGTACGCAGGAGCGAGGTCTACATCCGTAGGCGGACAGACCGAGTCCACAACGAAGTAAAGACTATCTTTTTGCAAGTCTTGATATGGAGCTATGTACACATATTTACACGGATGTTCCCAACCGCTGTTCGGCTCTTCATCCACAAAGACAAGCAATGCCAATGGTAAATAAGACGAAGGCCTTTCCGGATTTGGAACCTTTTTGGCCATTCCTACATAATAGTCACACGAATCATTCCCTACTATACTTCTTGCGAATCGAAAGGCCTCTTGCAGACTTACAGTCCTGGCCGAAACTTTCTCCGCCACCATGCAACAGAGCAACAAAACCAATGAAAAAATAATCTTCTTCATGATATACATATTTATTAATGGTTTATTATGATAATCTTGATGTCGCGGCTCAATCCACCGCCGTCGGACAAGAGCAGCGGCAGATGAGACCCTGACATCGCGCTTTATATCGTTATTTTATGTTGGAAGAAAAGATTGTGCTGGCGTGAGCGACCTGTATACATCTGTTCAAAGTTCCGACGTCCTCGACGTCAGCGTTTGAATTGCTTATCATGAAGAGCACCTCCTCCGTATAGTCGTCAATGTCCACGTTACCGTAGTACACCGTGAAGAGATATTCCGCCGCGAAGTCTATGTATTCGCTGCTCTCCGTGTCCAACTGCTTCAACAGGCTGCAATAGCCGTCAAACGTCAGGTCGGTTCTGTCGGCAGCCCTGAAAGCGTCAAGGTCCGAAGCAATATCTCTTTTCTGCTGATTGGTAAATTCTTCTCCCGCATTATAGCCTGTCGAGACATTTTTCATAATTCTGTCCGCCCTGCCCAACAGGAGATTGGAAGACTGCTTGTTGCTACTGGCGTCCATCTTATACATCGCCGCCTCCACGAAATTGTGATAATAGCCCACACTGTCACTCAGCGTCGGAGTGCCGTTGATAGCGAAGACAGTCGGAGTGACCGGCTGGAGCACCGACGCGGAAAACAGTCTGTCCAGCAACGCTGACAGCGAGCTCGCCACAGCGCCGACTATCGCGCCTTTCACACCGCCGCGGAGACCGCCACGTATAGCGCCGCCCGCGTCGGCCATCGCTATGCCCATCCGCGCATTCACGACGGCCATCCCCGACGGGTCGGCCCAAGCCGATTCTCCAGCACGCGTGCCGCCCATCAGCGCCGCGTCATACGCCCTCAGCTGCTGGGTCAGCTCCGCAACTGTCGTCACGCGCTGTGCCTCCTGCTGTTCTGCCACTCCTGTTTCTTCGACAACATCCTGCCCGCAGGACGTCATCATCGCTGCGGCCAGCAACAGGGCTACGCCGCAAGCAAAGTTTCTTTTCGTTTTCATTTGCATTTTGTTATTTTAGGTTTATCTATTATGATGTCCGTCCGATGAATCATTCCGACGCTTGGCTTATTGACTTGACCAACAAACATTCAAGAACACAATCTGACAACCACCATCCTAATCCATCAAACAGACATCAACTTTGGTTCTTCATGATACTAATTTTATATTCTCTCACTCTTTCACGATAGTTTCCTCCATGCTCTCGCGACCTTCCACGTCCACGCACACGTTATATTCGCCAATCTCCTCCTCCGTCAAGGTATAGTTTAGAGCCGCCGTCTTCCCCACCTTGTCGTTGTCCGCATACATCAACGCGCCATCTTTATATATCTTGATATCCACGTTTTTGCTTTCTGAAGTGGTTGATATCGTAATGGTCCCCGTGAACGCATCATAGTCCACCGATACGGAATCGGACTTGTGAATGTTTCCACCGCCACCACCCTTAATTCCTCCATGGCCTTTCTCTATTTTCGCATCCACAGAAAGATACGATTCACACAAATTCGGCAATACAAAAATGCCTGCTAAAATCATTAGGATAGCTCTTCTCATGTCTGTCTTTTTTAGAATGAAACATTTACCGGTTCTCCGGCTTTTCCGCTAACAAAGTTATTAAAAAAGGTTTCAATCCTCCAAATTTTTCCGCGCCAAATTTTTCCACACCGTTACACGACCAAAAACAAGACATTCCTGTTAATCAACACGTTATCACAAAATAACCCCATATTTTATACGAAAAATGCAACGCTCGCCGAATAACTTTTTCCTCAGAACTTTTCGTTTTATGGGAAATTTGCCATATTTTTGCAATACAAATAAAAATTTTATCATTATGAAAAAACTATGTTTCGCGACCATATTCACATTGATTTTCACTCTCGCCGGATGCGGAGACAGCGCATGTTACAACAAGCTCAAAGAGGTGGATTCGCTATCAGAAAAAATGCTAAATGATTCAGCGCAGAAAGTGTTAGAAGCAATTGAGCATACATATAAAATTAAAGACGGGAAAGACAGAGCTTATTATAGTCTGTTGAAATATCAACTGCAATTCAGACATCAATATGAAGATAATAATTATCCTGTTAACGATAGTCTTATAAACTATAGCATTGCATACTACACCAAACATGTTGATAACAATCGGCTGGCATTTAGCTATTATTTAAAAGGAAGGACTAAAGAAAATCTTGGAAAATGGAAAGAAGCCATTATAAACTTAAAGAAAGCCGAAACTACCACTATAAACATTGAAAACAATTCTCTTAAAATGAGAATCTATAGCAACATCGCTGCAATAAACAATTTCAATGAAGACTATGAGACATCTATCATGTATGAGCTAAAAGCCATTGGATATGGAGAAAAAGCTATCATGTATACCCAAAGCCCTGTAGATATAGAAACCATAACTTGGTCTTATATTAATATATCAACTACATACGGTAATCTTGGAAAATCAGACAGTTGCCTTTTCTATGCAAATAAAATTCTCAAATATTTGGAAATGGCTTCTGATGACAAAAAATCATATATCTATTTAAACGTGGCATCCGCTATCGAAAACATTGACACCATAAAGGCAAAAGAATATGCTCTGAAATCATTGGAGTTCAGGAAATCGAACAACGCCTACCAGATATTGGCAAAGATAGCAAGGGAAAACAAGGACTATAAACTGTCGGAAGCCTATCTGAACGAGGCGTTGAAATATAGCCCGAGCATTGACTGGAAGGCGTTTATCTTGTATGAACTGGCACAGACAAAGACGCTCATGGGCCAGCACGAGGAAGCGGCAAGAATATCAAAAGAAGTACACAGGCTACGCGACAGTGTTGAATACATACACGCACAGGACAGCATCAAGGAGTTGCAAATGGCAGCAGACCTCAACTACAAGAATCAGGCCGTCGTGGAAGAGAAAGAAAACCGGACGGTCATCATTGCGTCCGTGCTGACCGTCATCATCATCGTCACACTCGGTGCATACGTCATCAAACGGCGCAAGCTGAAACGCTCAATCACTGACAGTGAACAAAAAGAAAACGAATATAAGAACCAAATCAAGACCATTGAGGAAAAGAAAAGGGAAACGGAGGAAAAAAACAAGGCAATTGAAGAGGAGAAAAGAAAAATCATTGAAGAGAAACGGATTGTTGAGGAAAAGAATAAAGAAATAGAAGAAGAAAACAGAAAGAAAGACAAAGAGATTGAAGCGGCAAGAAGAAAAGCAGAAATTGAGGCAAGAAAAGCTGAAAAAGCAAGAAAAGACAAAGAGGCGGCCCAAAAAGAGGCGGAGACAGCCAAGAGAACTGCGAAGAAACAGCAGGAGAAAATGAAAGCCGACGAAGAAAAAAGAATTATAGAGAAAGAAAGAAGATACCGCGCTGGAATGGATATATATAATAAGGTGGCTGCAGGAACATCCGGCTCAATCTATTGGGACAAGGAAACCGAAATTTCCTTCGTCGAATACTATCTGCTCATATCGCCAAAGTTCAAGAACGCCGTCGCCTCAAAATACAACGGAATGACAGAAAGAAACCTCGCCATTCTCGCACTGAAAGACATGGAACTGACAAACGCCGCCATCGCAAAGACACTAAACATCTCCGACGGAGCCGTACGCACACAGATTTCAAGAATGAACAAAGGCCCTAAAGACGACATGACGGAAGAATAGGCCAAAACGCAAAGACGCAAAGACTCTCTCTAAAACCGGTGGCCATCTTAAAGCCCTGCTATCTCTTCCTCAGACAAGCCTGTGACCTTGGCAATCGTACCGACAGGCGTCCCGACTTCAAGAAGTCCGCGTGCAATGCGGCGCTGTTCTTCGGCCTTACCCTCAGCTCTGCCTTCAGCCATACCTTCAGCACGTCCCTCAGCCCTGCCTTCAGCCCTACCCTGCTCAACGCCACTAAGCCTTGCTCCCTCCATCACGACAATCGTGTCACGGAACTTACGAATACTCTCGTCATACATCATGCGCTCCTGTTTCGAAAGAGAAGCTATATCGGTTATCTCGGCGAGCCGCTTGAAGACGGCGCTCTTGGCGGCAAAAGGCAAACGGTTCAATGTCTCCATATTCTTAAGTACATAAATCCAACGTTCAAAATCATTAGAACACCCGTCAACATCCTTCGTGAACAGAGGCAGCTGAAGATATATCAGGCGGATTTTGTCCGAAAACAGCCTCCCGCTGCCCATATCCATCAGCGCGACATCTGTACGGAACTCCGTAGATATGTCACTCTGGGCAAAGTTCAGAAACGATATGCAATAGACGGCCTTGATGTCATAGCACCACTCCGAGCCGCGCTCACCCTGACGGGCTATTGAGCCGGCGGCATAGTAGATGGTGCGCTGCTTGAAGAAAGCCTGCGGACGGTTCTGCATCTCAACGATGATATTCTCTCCGGTGTCCGTCTTGCAATAGATGTCATATATCAGCGAACGGTCATCGCTGCTCACGGGAAGCTGCTCCTTGTCAAGAAAGCGAAGATCCGTGATGTGACGCTCGCCCTCAAGAAGGTTGTTAAGGAAGTCAAGCAGAAGAGGCTTGGACATCTCCTGACCGAAGATGCGCTTGAAACCTACATCGGAGAAGGGATTGAGAAACTTGCCCATAAATAGACGGTGTTTATTGTCATTAATGTCACAAAGATACGGATTGTTTCGCAATAAAACAAACTTTTTATACAAAAAGACATCAACAACAGGAAAGAGCGGAGGACAAGCGACGAAAAGCATCGTTGCCGAAACAAGGATGAGATGGAACAACCCTAATTCAATGAAATAAGCAGGTATTCAAAAACATATTATAAGATATTTATGAAGACCTGCTTATATACCCCACTCTCATCCGCTTCGGTCAGTCAACAACTACGGCCGTGCCGCTGGTGGCCACCATGAGCATGGAGCCGCTCTGCCCCACAGTCTCGTAGTCGATGTCGATGCCGACGATGGCATTGGCTCCGAGAGCCTCGGCGCGCTGCTGCATCTCACGCAGCGACGTCTCTTTTCCCTCGACGAGCACTTTCTCGTAGCTTCCGCTCCGGCCGCCAACGAAATCGCGGATGCCGGCGAAGAAGTCTTTCACGAAGTTTGCACCGATGATTGTCTCACCCGTCACCACACCCTTATATTCGCGGATGGTGTGACCTTCGATTGATGGAGTTGTCGTAAGTATCATTGTCGTTGATTATTTTTATTCACTCAAACTTCTTTTCATTGGCAAAGAACAGAGGCAGCTTGTGCTGCATTAAGAATTCCGTCATGGCTGCCTGACGTGAGGCTGAAGCGGAAGTGACATCAAAGTCACGGTCGAAGACGACATAGAATTCAACGGAGACTTTCGACTTTATATCTATCTTCCTCTGACGGCATCGCGGTTCTATTATGTCTGCGAATGTGTGCCATAACTGTCTGACGGCTTTCTGATCATGACTTTCTATCCTGCCCGTAGTAGAGGCATTGGTCTTAAATTCGACGAAAGCCATTTCCCGCTCTGTCAGCAATGCACAGTCGGCCACGCCTCCCTTCTTGACTGCCTCACCGGTGACAATACGGTTGTCAAGCGGTAGCAGCACAAGACTGACATGACCGTCGTTTAATGCCCGGAAACACTTTGCTTCAAACTCAGGCACGGTTTCACTCCAATCCGTGAATCCCAGTCCGCTGTCGTCATACACATACATACATCCGGCCGCAGATTCCCTGACACAGTCCGTCACATCGGACTTGCCGCAATCATGATTCAAGGCACTGACCAGTCTGAGCCGTCTGACGGCCTCAGGTACAGACGGATTAGCGGATGACTTAGCCGACGGACTATCTGACAGTTTTTGCATACAGGCGGTATAAGTCATTAAAACGGGTCATGATTTCTTCTGAGACCATGTCAAGCGCATTTTTTGAGACAAGTCCGGTCGTATCGGATATGATGGACTGACAGTCTGTTCCTGTCAGACAGAAGGCGGCTATATCGTCAGAGCTGATGGGACATCCGGCGGCAACTGTCTCAGCCGCCTCGTCACTCATCCCGCCATCGGCACCGGCCGCTACCTTTCCGGCCATAATCATCATGTTGAAGATGGCAAGCGTATAAGGACTGTGGGTGGTCAGCAGGAGCATATTTCCAGATGAGGACGCGTTGTTACGGACAAGGGAGCACAGCACATCCATCTGCGATCCGGGAAAAAGATTCAGTTCCGGTTCTTCCGCTATATTGATGAAACGTCCATAACGGCTTGTCACGGACAGCCGTTTCAGCATGATCTCTTTCACGCTCTCGGAATAATCCTTGTTGCTCATTATCGCCTCCACCTCACGCTCCATCCGCCGAATCTCGCTGACGGACAGCTTCACGCCGTCACCGTCAGCCACCATCCTGCTCAGATACTCGGAAACGAGACACAGCGGAAGCGCCGACTGTATGCCGCTTGAGGCTTTGCTGAGATGAACGGGGGCTTCCTCATAGCCGTCACCCCAAATATTGCTCACTCCGTTGAGCGAGTCATACCGATAATGAAGATTGCCGAAAGGCAAATCATATCCCGCCCGGAAAGACGACTTTGAGTCAACAAACTCATCATTGAACGTTGAGCACGAGTCTGGAAGTTCCTTTATCAGCTTCGCCCGGTTTTCGGCAACGCTCAACACCGAACGTTCCGCCGGGACATACATTATCTTCGGCAACGACTCGATGTCCCGGCCTGTCTCTGTGATGCGGAGACGTCCTCCGGAATATTCAAAGCCGTATGCCGTCCCCTCAAACCTGATATAGGTCTCCGGCTTCAGAAAAGAGTCCATCCGATGGTAACTGCATAGTCTCGTCCTGAAAATCTCGCCTTTTTCGTAATAATCAACCTTGCGGCGCTTCATGACCAGATCCTTCTCAAGCCACATAAACGTTGAAAACAACTTGGCCACGCAGCTCTTTCCCGTTCCCTGGTCTCCGATGAGTATCGTGATTTTCCTGAATGTTATGTCCATGTCTTTCACCGGACCGAAGGATTTCACTATCAGACGCTCGTTCATGTCAGTTATGTTTAATATATCCGAATTTCGCGGACCAGCGACGGCGAATCCGCGATAATTGAAACAAAAATAAGGATGTATCATAATCCGCCGACAAGACGCGTCGCTGTCCCTTAGTGCCGGACTGCCGTATTATGATACACCCCTACTCAAAACTCTCTTATATATACTATAAAGGAGAGCATCCACTCAGACATTGAGACCTACGCCTCACCCTTGCCGACGTTGAACGGCGCGATGGTGCGCGGAGCCTGATTGGGGATGGTGATCTGGCCGAACTCGCGCTCATAGCGCACGATGTTCTCCTGAAGGGCCATCAGAAGGCGCTTGGCGTGCTCGGGAGCGAGGATGACGCGGCTGCGCACCTGTGCCTTTGGCACACCGGGCAGTACGCGGGCGAAGTCGAGCACGAAATCACTGCTTGAATGTGTTATTATCGCGAAGTTAGCGTATTCTCCCTGTGCCTTGTCCTGGGGCAGTTCTACCTGGAACTGGCCCTGCTGCTGTTTGTTTTCGTTTTCGTTCATGATATGAATTTTGTTTTAAATTAGAAGTGTCTGTATCACAAAGGTAATACTTTTTATCGGAAACAGCAAACGGAGGCCGGAATATGTCGTTTCATTTAACGTATGTTAAACACTCGTAGGAACGGCCGGTATTCCGAGATATTCAAAAAAGCGGTCGGGCCAGTAGTTCATTATCAGCTCGTCAGGAAAGTCCGTCTCGGCCACGAGCGGCAGCAGAGGGTCTTGCAGATATGGCTGTTTGGGATTTTGTTTCTGATTGGACTTAGATTAGGTTCAGGTCAGGTTGAAATTGGACTTAGAACAGATTTCCATTAGGCTTATATTGGGCTTTTGACTATGGAACCTTGTCGCAATAATATCACGGAATTTAACACTTGAAAATTCTAATTCTGGAGCGCGGCGAAGCTGAAATCCTGACATTCCACTGCCATCGTCATCCGATTTTCCATCCGTCGCCGAGCCGGGAGGGCCTCCCGGTTTTCTCCAAAAATTTTGCGGCGGCTGACCAAGGAGGGCCTCCCGGCTCTACAACGGGGCCGTTGTTGCATGACGGCGGCGGCCCCGTTGCAATGCCGTAAGGGCCCCGCCGCAACCCCGTAAGGCCCTTACGGCAGAATAAAAGCCGACAAAAAGCTGCACACTTCCACCGTTTTCACTGTAACACACTGTGGCTCAGGCAATAAAAGATGCACGCGCAAAACTCGCGAATTTACGGCCTCGGGATTTTTATTTTTGAATTCTT
>ERZ860264.1755-NODE-1755-length-13827-cov-3.391809_pt1 | contig 13827 bp, 11 predicted proteins | sample MGYA00509980_ERZ860264 | MGnify/ENA primary metagenome ERZ860264 (study PRJEB30046, sample SAMN00715212) | human gut metagenome | study: EMG produced TPA metagenomics assembly of the A metagenome-wide association study of gut microbiota in type 2... | reverse complement strand
GGTTAGAGGATTAGTTGTCGTGAGACAATTAATCTTTTCTTTTTTATATATGAATACCAGCAACTTAGCCATTGATCAATACCTTTGAAATGATTCCCTGAACCGCTGTGCCGATAAAAAGATCAATCAAAAGAGGGTTCTGTCAATTACAGAGTCCGGGACAATAAAACACATCCCTCCTCACCAGCCCTTGGAACTGATTATGCTTATCACTTTCCACACCTCCGAGACAAGATCTTTGGGAAGTTCCTCATCGGCGACATCCTTATTATATGAATGCGCCACCAGAAACCTCTCCGGATCCGCGTTGCATCTTATTATCTGTTTGGTCAGCCTGCGTCCGTCACTTAGCACTACAACAAAATCATTTCCATATCCTATGTATTCACGCCACCTGTTTACCTGTCTTATGTGAAGTATCGATCCGGCGGGAATCACAGGCGCCATCGAATCGCCATACTGATATATCGCAAGATCTCCATGCCTGCAATTCAGAAACGGGACGGAAACGCTGTATGCACCCCAGGAAACGGCACTCTCGCCATCGATCGACAGGCATCCCACCGACTTGATATCCACAAGCGGAACAGCCGCAACCTCCGCATCTGGATGAACCTTACGTTCAGGAATATTTTCTTTTTCTTCATCGGGCTTAATCATCGCGCCCACCCCTGTCAGCAGCCACGCCGCGTCAATATTAATGAATTTTTCTTGAATTTTCTTTGCAAGATCCTTGGATATGCCACATCTGCCTGCTTTAATATCATAAAATATCTGTGGACTGGAGAGTTTTATCTCCTTGGAAAGACGGTTTGCAGAAATACCCAGATACTCCAAAACCATTTTAATTCTTTCAAAATCAGTCATGAGATGATAATTAACTAAAATATTTAAAGAATTTCTCTTGAATTATTTGGAAATTCAATAATAACACATTAACTTTGCAGTCAAATCATAGTATCCGGTACTATCGGAGACTGTGCATGTTATCACAAACCGCCAAAACGACAAGACATCTCAAAACGCAATGTAATGGAAGACTGCAGACAACACACAAGCTGTTCACGAAGCGGGATCCCGCTTGATGAAAAGAGATTTCAGAGGAACACAAAGCATTGTGGGCAAGGTCATAACACAACCTGCCCCCATTCCATGCAAAACGTCAAGGCGGCATTGCACATATCTGATGCACCGGTGCTGAAAACACTACCGGACTTCATGAAAATCAAGAAATACGGCATCGACAAAATTAATAATTTATTTTTAGATTTCAGAACCGATCTTGAATCGCGGGAGTTAAAAATCTTTAATCAATAATTTTACGAATCCGCTTCCAGTCAAACCTGAAAATCCGGCGCGCCGGTCGTTACTGCAAGCCTGATGGGAAGGTCAAAGAAAACGAATACACAATATATTAACCAATTAAAGTAAAATCTATGAAGAAAACCTTAGTAAAGGTTTCGCTGCTCTCAATGATGCTTTCATTGATGCCCGTTGCAATGACTTCTTGCAAGGACTATGATAATGACATCAAAGAAATCAACGGAACCACAGGTGAGTTGAGTTCTCAGATAGCAGCTCTTCAGGCTGCCATCGAGGCCAACAAAGAGTCAGCCAAAGCAGCTCACGACGCAGCCGAAGCGGCTCTTCAGGCAGCAAAAGAGGCCCAGGCAAAAGGCGACCAGGCAGAAGCTGACGCACAGAAAGCTATGGCCATGGCAAAAGCAGCCGAGGAAGCTGCAGCCAACGCCAAGGCCGAGGCTCTTGCCGAGATAGCCAACCAGTGCAAGATCCTCAACGAAAAGATCGGAAACAACGCCGACGCCATCAAGGCTAACGCCGATGCCATTTCCGCTCTTCTCGGTCGCATCGAAGGTGTTGAGAAAGGTCTCGGCGCAATTGACGTAGAAGGTCTCAACAACAGCATCAAGGAGCTTAACACCGCTCTCGAGGCTGTAAATGTCCAGCTCGAAGCTCTCAAAGGCTATGAACAGCGTCTCAACGAACTTGCAGACGAATTCGACGGTCTCAAGAGCGAAGTAGAGGAGATGAAGGGCAAGATCAACGAAATGCGTGATGAACTTGGCGAGGCTCAGGACGACATTCTTGATCTTTACTCGAAAGTATCCGACCTTGGCGATGATATCACCGACCTCCGCACTCTGCTCAACACCCTCACAGGACGTGTAGACGGCATCGACGGTTCCATCGGCGACATCAATGATGATCTCGACGAGATCCGCGATCAGATCGGTGACATCCTCAGCGACATCGAGTACAACGACGAAGCCATCAAGGAAAATACCCGTCTTATCGGCGAACTCCGTTCAGACCTCAATAAACTCAGTGAGGAAGTTTCCACAAAAGTACAGAACGCCATCAATACCATCGCCGGTGTTGTAAGTTCGCGTCTTACTTCCGTGACTCTGATGCCGAGCCTCTATGTAGGCGGCATACCCACCATCGAGTTCAAGTCCGCTCAGTATAATTCTCTGAAATGGGAAAACGGCGAGTGGGTAGAAAGTTCAAACGTATACCGCGTTTCGAACAACCAGACAGAGGTTGAATATCGTCTGAACCCGACCAACGTACGTCTCGAGGACATTCAGGCAAACAGTCTCGCGTTCGTGTCTAGAATCGCCACCACTCGCGCAGCTGAAGTTGACAATGACATCATCAATGTCGTTTCTGCCGATGTTGAAGGCAATGGAGTACTGAAGATCAAAGCCGGCAAGAGCAACACGGCTTCGCTCAACCTCAACGGCAACAAAATCTACACTGTATCTCTTAAGGTGCCTATCGCAAAACAGCATCTCTTCGACAATGAGCCGGCTGCATGCGTATACTCAGAGTACACTCGTCTGAGCGAGATTTACTTCACTCCGCGTCTCCACAAGACTACGGCTGTGAGTGCCACAATCCCCGTTCACTTCAACGACTCTGTTCAGGTATATCAGTCAGCGATGAACGCTCTCGTTGCAGCAAAGGTTCAATACAACAAGACTCTTGATCTGAACACACTCGTTCAGGGTTGCGCGTTCGTAAATCCCGACACTCATGAACTCCTTACTCTCGACCAGTTCAAGGAGTATGGTTTCGAGGTTTCATATACTCTTGCAACAAGAGCATACAACACACTTTCCGCCGACAAGGCAAACCAGCAGGAATTCGCCCAGATCAGCGGTTCTACCTTTACTCCGGGTGCACCTTCTGTAAGCGGTTTCGCAGCAGCCAACCAGGCAGCGATCGGCAAACAGCCTATCGTACACGTATGGTTGAAGGACACCAAGAACAACAAGCTTGTTGACCAGCGTTACTTCAAGATCCTCATCACACGTGAAGACCCAACTCCTCTCGCTTACACAATCACACCCAATAAAGAGCAGGAACTCGGCTGCAGCAACTACGTTTGGAATGTAACTTGGGACGAGATGACCAAACAGGTACTTACTCAGTTCAAACCTAACGGCATCTCTAAAGAGGACTTCTACCACCGCTATGGCGCACACGCTACAAGCATCGTGGTTAAGGAAGATGGCGTTGAGAAACCCGCACTTGTCGCCAATGTAACTGACAATGTAACACTCGACAACACCGGTGCTTCTATTCCTGTCATGACATTCACCCTTGACAATACAGAGGTAGGTCACATCGAGCAGGGCAAGTCCAAGACTTATCAGGTAACCCTCACTTACACTGATGCCAACGACCTCAACCCGGCAGTATCGATCACATTCAACTGTGTTGTTACCAACAACATCAAGAACCCGACTCTCGGAAACGTAGACAAGACCAAGTGGGTTAACGAGACAATGCTTCTCTATCCTATACCTTACGGTTCTGCCAACGCCCAGGCCAAAGCAGAGTACAACACCAATATTCTTGAAGGTCGCTTCAGCCCGCTCGTGAAGGGTCTCCTTTCATGCGGTATGTGGGATGTAATGCTCGCTTCGAATACAAATCCTGCAATGGCTCTCGACTACGGTTCAAATGCCGGCTGGAAGACTCCGACTCAGGCTGAAAGCGTAAGCACCATCTATGCTTCGATCGCTCACAACGCACAGGGCATATCTATGGTTGAGAACGAGACTAAGGTTACTCTCGACTGGAAGGCTGAGCTCAACGGTCTCTCTGTTAACACCGTGACATTCGCCAACAGCTATCTCCAGATCGTTAAGCCTCTGAAAGATCCTACTATCAAGCAGGATACCAAGCTTACTGACCAGTCTTTCGCTCAGACAATCACAGAGCTCGACAAGAAGCTCACTCTGCTTGACGCATTCGACAACGAGGTTGCCAATACTACCGGTATGGCTCAGAACCTTTGGAAATACTACGATGTTCAAGCTCCGATCTTCGCAAACACTGCCGGCCCGATCATGATCACTGACGATGTAAACGGTACCAACCCCCGTTCACTTGAGTCTCTCCACATGAAGGCTGACATCAACCTGACAACTTACACTCTTACTTACACCAACGAGGGCGCACCTCTCCAGAACAACTGCTACCTGCAGATTCCTGTCGAGATCAAGCACTACTGGGGTACTCTTAAGGGCAAGTTGTACATCCTCATCGAGCATAAACTCTAAAGAATTCTTAGCATACAACTGCGTGAATCTGAAAAGTAAAAATCCCAAAATCTGTAGTTAACACAGGTATTCTACGTGAAGAGGTGGGGCTTCAGGGATGAAGGCCCACCTCGCTTTTCATCAATAAGTTTTTAAGTTGAGTAACGGACGCCGGCGTGAGTCGGCGTCCTTTTTTTAACACCCGCATTAGCTCATCAGCCGCCCCCATTGGAGCAGCCCATCAGGAGCAGCGCCTTTCCAAGGCGGTGACACCCCAGCCGCGCTCCTGTGAATATATTTTTATCCTTCGGGTGCAAAAATATCGGGATTTATATCTAACTTTGCAACCGGATATGAATGAAGAGAAAAACAGCGAGAACGGATACCGGAGCATTCTGAAAGGAACTTCGATTTTGGGAGGAGTGCAGATTTTCCAGATTCTCATAAATCTTATACGCGGAAAATTTGTAGCCATGTTTCTCGGACCTGCAGGCATGGGCGCCGCATCGCTGTTCAATTCTTCGTCGGGCACACTGATCCAGCTTTCCTCTCTCGGACTGAACCTCGCTTTTGTCAAGGAAATAGCGGCAAATAAAGATGATGCCGGACGTCTGGCCACAATACGCCACATCGCGAGTCTGCTGATACGCTTCACGGCACTGCTCGGCGCGCTGGCATGTACAGTCCTCGCTCCCCTCCTGAGCCGTCTCTCTTTCGGTACGGAAGACTATACATGGCAGTTCCTGCTCCTGTCTGTCGCTGTCTTTATGACAGTGGCGGGAAACGGAAAGATGGCGATGCTGCAGGGGCTCCACAAGGTCAGACTCCTTTCGATGACATCTCTGGCCGGCGCTGTGACAGGACTCGTGGCCGGAGTGCCGCTATACTGGCTTTTCGGAACTAAAGGCATTGTCCCGGCCATGATAATTCTTGCGCTTACGACCTACGGATTCTATTCTTACGGTCTGCGACGCGCAATACCGCAGACGGGCGCAAGTTTCAACAGAAAACTGCATATGCCGATCGTACGCCGCATGCTCTCGATGGGTATCGTACTGCTCGCCTCATCGCTGATAAACACCCTCTGCACTTACCTGATCAATATATTCATACGCACACATGGCGATCTGGAACATGTGGGACTCTTCAACGCCGCCAACAGCATAACTCTTCAATACGTGGGCGTGGTTTTTACCGCGATAGCTCTCGACTACGTCCCACGCCTCACGGCGGCGACAGGCGACCGCAAGAAGATGGGGCTGATTATCAACCGACAGATGGAAATCGTAGCTCTTGTGGCTACACCCCTCACCATTCTTCTCGTCGCCACCGCACCGTTGGTGATCAGAGTACTGCTCACCCGGGATTTCCTTCCCGTAACAGAGCTTATGCGATGGCTGGGGATAAGTATTCTTCTGAAAGCGATAGCCTATCCTCTCGGATACGTCACATTCGCCAGCAACAACCAGAAACTATTCTTCTGGCTGGAGGCTATTGTCTGCAATATTCTTTATGCAGGTCTCTCACTGCTGTTCTATAACTTTTACGGATTGCCAGGGCTGGGTTATGCGGCTGTAGTCGAACAGGGCGCATGCGTGCTGCTTTATCTGGCGGTAAACAACAGGGTATATGGTTTCCGGCCGAACCGCAAGGCGACCTGCGAGACTCTCGCGGGAGTGCTTTTCGGCATCACGGCTTTCTGTATCTCTGTTCTGACGGAAGGTGTGCTCTCATATTGGCTGATGGCAAGCGTGTTTCTCATTTGCACCGCCCGGTCATTCCTGACTCTCAAGTCGAGGATACGGGAGGATTGACCGAAGACCTTTTAAAGCGATTACAGCTCAAGCCTATAGCGCGTATAGACCGTGCCTGTCGCGCCGTATGAATATTTCTGACGCAGGAGTCCGGCGTTGAGATAGCGGCCATGATCCTCATTGCTTATGCCGAAATCGAAATAATCTCGCGAGGAGTAACGCTCCGTTATCAGCCAGTGAAACAAAGGTGTGAGCAGATTAAGTTCGCGTCCGCGCGAAGTGGTGGCTATATACTGGGCGTGCGCGGTCATCCCGGTATCGTAGACACACACCGCGGCATGAGGCTCGCCGTCAAGCCATGTTGCAAAGAAACGTATGTTATCGGGAAACCGGTCCGCAAGCAGGCGCATCTCCCCGACGGTGTGCACAGGTTTTGTGTCATGCCTCTCCCGGAGACAATCGCCGAGCATCTCCATGAAAGGAGCTATGTCGGACATTTCTCCGATGCTCAGAGGAAGTTTCGCCGTTCCTGCCAGATGGCGGCGCTGCTGTTTGTTGAGCGACACGGGGCGCCTCAGATCTATTGTCGCGCTCAGATTGCATTCGTAAAGGCGCCCTCCGAGTCTGAACAGCGCATATTCATCTTCCTGCGACGGTCTTGAACAGTAGATATAGGGAACGGGCCTGTAATCCAAAGCTTTTATTCCTTCCGTACGCCATGCGTCGCACGCCGCGCCGAAAATCTCCAGCAGACCCGCGCCGTCGAGATGCGACACCGGGAGCACCCACCCTCCGTAGGTCAGACCGCCGTGAGAGCACAACATTCCCCCGGGAGTGATATTTGCCGGAAGAAGAGCCATCAGACGGTTCTCCTTGTATGCCATCCATGAACAATCGGAAAAACGGTCCGAATGATAGTCCATGTAGTCACGCATGAAAAGAAACGTACCGTTGCGCGAGGCGGCTACAAACCTGTCCCACTCGCCGCGCAATGACTGATCATATCTGATTATCCTGTAGTTCATAGCCTGCGGAGTGTGATGCATTTATCTGATCCAGCCGAGAGGATCCATTTTGTCACGATTCTTCCACACCTCGAAATGAATGAGACTGTGTGACGGATTTTCCTCGTCATGGGCAAGACGTCCGAGCGACTGGCCCTGTTTCACCACATCGCCTACCTTGACAGACGCACTGGCGATATTGCCGTATACGGTATAATAACCGCCATGACTGACTATGACGACGGTGGAATATCCCGGAATCATATATACGCCCGAGACCTTGCCGCCATAGACAGCCTGGGCGGCGGCTCCCGCACTAACCTCGGCGTCTATGCCCGGATTGTCATATGTCACATCGGGCAGATCAGGCAAAGAATGCTTTCCGAAACGGCTGGTCACCTTGAAGCTGCCGGCCACGGGACGCGGCAGAGAGCCTTTCATGCTCTCGAATCCTCCCGATTTCGAAGGAGCAGGCGCGGAAGATGCGGATCCTGCATTTGAAGCTGAAGATGAGGTCGATTTTCCGGCAGTCGCCGAAGGGGACGACTTGGCTGATTTGGGACGCCGGCGACGCGCGTCGGCATAGGTGACCTCATTCTCTTTCTTCTTTGTCCCTGACTGTTTGGGCTTCGGTGCTGGCTGGCGTTTTTTTGTCACTGACGGTTTCGACTCAGCTTCCTTGCGGGGTGTATCCTTTTTCTTGACGGTGTTCTCTTTTTTCCTGACATTTTCCCTCTTCTCAGAACTTCCGGCAGGAGTCTCTTTTTCCTCTTTCTCTTTGGCCGCATTCTCCGCGATCAGACGCTCGCGTTCCCTTTCTTCGCGGGCGAGTCTTTCCGCTTCCGCTTTCTCCCGCGCCACACGCTCCGCCTCAGCCTGTTCGCGCGCCTTGCGCTCGGCTTCCGCCTTGCGCTGCTCTTCGGCGATCAGGGCGGCCACACGTCCTTTGAGGACATTTACTTCCGCCTGTTTTTTGGCAAGATGACTGTTAAGCGCCTGTCCGTTCTTCTTAAGCTCGACAACTATGGCGTCCTGACGTACATACTGTGCCTGCAGATCATTGCGCGCCTTCACCTGAGAGGCAAGCGCACGGTCATGCATGGTCTTGGTCTGCGCCAGCTGTTCAGACTGTTTCTTGAGAAGCGTCACTTTCGCGCTGATCTCTTTGGTCTGACGCTCACGCCATTCGGAAAACTGTTTCAGATAACGCATTCGGCGCATGGCCTCATTGAAACTTTCCGACGAGAAAATAAAAGCCAGCATAGACTTTTCCCGACGCCTGGCACGCATTTTCCTGACAGCTTTCAGATATTCGGCACGCAGACCCGCAAGACTCTTCTCACCATCGGCGATCTGTGCCTGCAGACCGGTGATCTGTTTCTGCAACGCATTGACCTTGCTTCCGGCCTCAGCCACTTTTCTTTTGCTCTCGTTGATATCGCCTTCAAGTTTGCCGAGTTCGTTAAGGCTCTTTTTTACGGCGATATCATTCTCCTTTATCTGTTGCTGTGTCAGCCGTATCTCTTTCTGTGTCGCCTCCTGCCGACGTCTGACATCGGCGGCCGTCTCCTTTTTCTTGCCGGATTTGGCGGAGGACCGGGATTTAGTCGTGGCAGTCGCGGTGGCCTTTTTTTTGGCCTTACGCGCATACGCAGTCTGGTCGACAGTGCCGGACATCAGAGTCAGCGCCGCTATCGTTATTATTACAAATTTTCTCATCTTTCCAGTCAGGGGTTCGAAATCATTTTCAATTGAAGCCGTTTAAACGGCCTCCTTTATTTAAGACTGCCGATAAAGTCTTTGACACTCACTTTTGTGTAATTGCCGAGTTTCAGCGGCACCATCTCTCTGCCTCCCCATCTGACTGACGAGAAATCAAGCTGCGCCTCAAATTTTTTGCCTTTGTCTCTGTCTAAAGCGATCTGCATCTGCATTCCGCGATTGAGATAGGTGTACTGTATCTCGAGAGATCCCTTGCCGGGCACAGTGGCCACAAGAGCCTTTGTGCGCGAACCGGCACCGACCATATATCCGTAATTGAAGGGTATTGCGCCCGGTTCGGTCTGCGGCACTACAAGCCAGTTGCCTTCTCCGTCGTCATCCACCTCGACTGCCATACTGTTTTCCATGCCGAGCTCGCCGGAACCGAGTATCATTATACGGGCAAGAAGAAGAGACTGGATGTCTGGTAGGAATGAAGGATATATGTCAAACAGTTTCTCGGCAGGCTCCTGGCAGTAGATTTTTTTCATCTTGTTCACGACCAAAACCTCGTCGTGTGTCAGATTCAGTCTGCCCACCTCTCCGAGTAAAGGAGCGCGGACCGAGATCTGGAGCAACGAGTCGCGGACCATGTATATCTTGACGTTGGGAGAAACAGGAAGCTTGTCCGTTTTCAGTTTTCCGCTGAACTCGGCCGACTGCCAGGGCATATAGCTGTCGATGATATCATTGATGACCGCATTGAAATTCTGTGCGCACGCAGGCACCGCCATTGTCAACGCGAGAAGAAAGCAAATTAATGTCTTTTTCATTTTTCTTCGGTTTTAACTTCAGCCGGTCCGGAATCTTTTTTACCGGAATTTCTGTCAAGAGCCCTAACCTTCGGTTCGGCCTCACGAATCTTCGAGAGTGTAAGCGTATAGGAATCTTCCCCTGTATCCTTCTGCTCCTCCTGTATCCTGACAGCCTCACGCCAGGCGTCAAGAGCCTCGGCCAGACGCCCGTTACGGGCAAGAATGTCTCCGAGATGGTCATAAAGCTCAGCCGACCTGTAGTCTTCTTTTTTCGACACCTCGACTGCCTTGAGCTGTACTTCCTCGGCTTTCTCATAGTTCCCGAGAAGGTAATTGATCCACGCATAAGTGTCGAGATATGTCGGATTCTCGGAATCAGCACCCGCGATAGACTGCTCGCTCAGTTGCAGAGCTTTCTGAAGGTCTCCCCCGCCTATGCTGAGAAAATATGCGTAATTGTTGCGCGCCATGGAGTTCGACTGGTCGAGAACAATGGCGTTGTCATATGCCCTGTAGGCCTTCTGCGCCTCACCGCCGGAATGATACACATCGCCCAGAGAGGTGAAAAGGCGGCTGAGCATGTCGAGTTCGCCCATCGATATGTCAGGACGCACGTCACGCAGGGTCAACAGGCTATCGGTCGGCAGACCGGGCTGTATGGCGAGAATCATGTCAAGATAGGTGCCGGCGGCGAGATCATACCGCTTGGCCATCTGAGCCACAGACGCATAATACATCTTCAGATTCTCATCCGGCTCTATATGTTTCTTCGCGCGCTCATATGTCTCGATGCTTTTCTCGGGATGATCGTCGGCTGCCTGATATGTCATGAGCTGCCCCCAATACACAGTATTGGTCGGGTCGAGATCGAGGGCATATGATATCTGCTCTTCAGCATCGCGGAAATCCTGTTTTGCGGCACTGTAGCGCGCGGCGAGATCAAGCACTCTCGGCTCGTGGGGATACTGGTTGTGAAGCACGGAGAAGAGATAGTCGCCACGCTGTGTGTCATGACGGTCCGTCATCAGAGTCTGGAGATATTGGGCGACAAGATCGGACTTCTGCGTTATGTCGAGGTCCTCGCATAGCAGCACCTCGTACATTTTTGTGTCATACGCCACGGAATCGCCCTTCTGCTGGTAATATCCGGCAAGCGCGAGTTTGGCGGCACCAGACTCCGGATCAAGCATCTCCGCCTCCTGATAATATATAAGCGCCGAATCGGGCATCTCTATTATATCGAATACATTGCCTTTGAGAATACGATAGGCCGGCGATGTCGGATCCGTGTCGACAAGCCGGGAGACCTCCCGGATCGCGCCTACAGTATCTTTGTCGGCAAGCAGGAAAGAGAGTTTGCGCGTAGTGACCTGCGGCTGCAATCCTTCCGCCTTCTCGTAGCGTCCTATCGATTCGATGGCCTTGTCAAGATCTCCTGCGCGCGCATACACCTCTGACAGCTGCATGAGTATGGATGTAGACTCCGGATGCAACCCGTAGGCTCGTTCGAGCACACGGACGGCCTCGTCCGACTGTCCGAGCTGACCGGCGACAAATCCATAATACTGCGATTCGTACACATCGGCCGGATACTTGTCGACATATTGACGAAGCATCGACAGCGATCTCGCAAGTTCCGTATCCGACTGCAGGGTGTCGAGACCGATGGAAAGACGCCGCGTCCCGAATGCGGACGCGGCCTCCGCATAACCGGGATCGGCCGCATACGCTTTCTTGAAATATTCATAGGCGGAATCCTCGTTACCCTGCGCCTGTTCGACCATTCCCGCCGAATAATAATAACGCGCTTTCTTGCGCGAGGCATCCTCTCCGCTATGCGCCGCATTACGGCGCGAAGCCCCTGCCGTACCGACATACAGCAAGACAAGCAGCAGCTGCATGAAAAAAAGGCATGCCACCGCCCGGGACAGTTTTATATCTGATTTCCTGCTCAATTCCAATTGATAAATTTAATTTTTCCCAGTATGTCCGAAAGCGCCGTCCTCTCTCTTAGTGCGGTCGAGTTCCCCGACCGGTTCCCAGGTGACATGCGAGTACTGCTTGATTACCATCTGGCATATACGGTCACCGTCATTGACAGTGAAATCATTTTCTCCGAGATTGATAAGAATGATTCCTATCTCTCCGCGGTAGTCGGCGTCGACCGTGCCTGGAGAATTGGCTATGGTTATGCCGTAATTAAGCGCCATTCCGCTTCTCGGGCGAATCTGACACTCATATCCGGACGGAAGCTGCATATACAGTCCCGTGGGGATCAGCGCACGCTGAAGCGGTCTTAGCGTCACGGGCCCTTCGGGCAGATATGCGCGGATATCCATTCCCGCGGCCTCGAACGTTCCGTAGGCCGGGAGAGGATGGTGACTCCGGTTTATGACTTTGATGCTGACTTTATCCACGACTTTACGTTTTAAACAGTTTCTAAGAAACTAACAATCTAACGTGAATCTTTGATGTGTTCTTATAAAAAAATATGGCTGTCCCTTGCGAAGACAGCCGATATTTTCGCTGAATTACAAATGTCAGCCCTCTTCGATTGCGTCGTTGGGGCAAACAGAAGCGCAGCTGCCGCAGCTGATGCATGTGTCGGGATCGATCTTATAGATGTCACCTGCTGAAATTGCCTCGACCGGGCATACTGACTCGCATGTACCGCATGCGATGCATCTGTCTGTGATTACGTAAGCCATGATTTTTTAAATTTAAAGTTAGTTAAAAAGAAATTTCGCACAAAATTAAGCCTATTTCTTCATTCTTACAACTATTTAAGGTTATTTATTTCGACTTTTTTTTAATTTTGTAAAAAAATCAGCATCGCATATGGAAACTTCACCTCTTATTTCAATCATCACCATCACGTATAATGCCGAGGACAATATCTTGCCTACTCTCGAATCTGTAGCCGAACAGACATACCGTAATTTCGAACATATTATCGTGGACGGGGCGTCGTCCGACCGTACGCTTACGGTTGCCCGCCAATTCGCCGACACAAGAATACTGAGCGAGAAAGACAACGGTCTCTACGACGCAATGAACAAGGGAATTGATCTCGCACGCGGAAAATACCTTATATTTCTTAACGCCGGCGATACTTTCCACTCACCACAGATACTGGCGGCATATTCGGAAAGGGCACGCAAAGGAGACGACATAATCTACGGCGACACGGTGATAGTGGACCGCGGAAGACACATCATAGGCCAGCGGCATCTGACAGCACCGACATTGCTCACTCTCGAATCGTTCGCCAAAGGCATGCTGATCTGTCATCAGGCATTTATGGTGCGCAGGGAGATCGCGCCGAAATATGACCTGAACTACCGTTTCTCGGCCGACTATGACTGGACGATAAAGTGCATAAAAAACTCCAATGTGGAAAGATGCACGAATCTCGAACTCATAGCCATAGATTACCTGTCGGACGGCCTGACAGACAAAAACAAACTGAAATCCTTACGGGAGAGATACCGCATAATGAGCAGACATTACGGTGCGGCACGCACATTGCTGAACCATATCGGGTTTGTATTCCGGGCCATCAGACGCCACCTGCGGTAGGAATATAACTGACGCCACGGCGTCCACTCAACCTGATTTACAGCGTCGGGCTTGCATATGGCGCAGTTTTTTGCTATCTTTGTAACAGATTACAATTTAGGGACTTTTCAAGACAATGAAATGATGGAAGAACTTAAGAGAATGCTTAATCAGGAATGCGACCGCACCCTTGACAGCAAGGAATGGGATTCCCTTTTCTGCCTTGCTACAGAAATTGTCCTACAAAAGGGGGAAGTATTGATCAGTCCGGGAGAAATCAAACCGGACGTATACATTGTGAAAAAAGGTATAATCCGCGGCGTGGACTTCAACGGCAGTCAGGAGCGCACTTTCTGCTTCGGATTGCCAGGCACCATATTCAATTCCAGATTCTCGTTTTATAAAAGATTGCCGTCATATTACC
>ERZ860264.1740-NODE-1740-length-13915-cov-2.756566_pt1 | contig 13915 bp, 10 predicted proteins | sample MGYA00509980_ERZ860264 | MGnify/ENA primary metagenome ERZ860264 (study PRJEB30046, sample SAMN00715212) | human gut metagenome | study: EMG produced TPA metagenomics assembly of the A metagenome-wide association study of gut microbiota in type 2... | reverse complement strand
TACGGATTTCAGGGGACAGATCGCCACGAGAATGGCACCGATAGTCAATTTCTCGCTCGGTCTCAAACCTGTGAAGTATATAATGGACAAAGCCTTGAAAATCGATGACCGGCGTACGTTCCCCAAATATGCCGGCACACGTTTCGAGACATGGTACAAAAAAGAGGCCGCAGCAGAACAGGAGACTTTCAACCGCCATGTGTCATACTTCCACGGCTGTTATGTCAATTACAATTATCCGCAGCTCGGCAAGGATCTCATCACGGTAATGAATGCCCTCGGCTACGGTGTCAGGCTTCTCGACCGAGAGAAATGCTGCGGCGTGGCCAAGATAGCCAACCGCTGCATCGATCAGGCCACACGTGACGGAGAAAACAACCTGCGCGCCATAAGGGAGGCAGTCGGCAAGGGAGATCCCGTTCTGGCCACATCTTCGACATGCTGCTTCACCATGCGTGACGAGTATCCCCACCTGCTGCACCTCGACAACAGCGACGTGCGCGACAGCATAATGCTTGCCACTCTTTTCATTTTCCGGCTCATCGATGAAGGAAAAACGAAAATAGCTTTCAAAAAAGACTACCGCAAACGCATCGCCTACCACACGCCTTGCCATATGGAGAAACTCGGATGGACCATATTCTCCACATCACTCCTGCGCATGATTCCGGGCGTTGAGTTCATTCAGCTCGATTCCCATTGCTGCGGCATCGCGGGCACCTACGGTTTCAAGAAAGAAAATTACGCGTACTCCCAGGGAATCGGGGCTCCCCTCTTCGACCAGATACTGGAATCCGGATGCGATTTCGTGGCCTGCGACTGCGAGACCTGCAAATGGCAGATAGAGATGTCGACAGGCATATCTGTGCTGAATCCGGTCTCTGTACTTGCCGAAGCGATCGACATCGAGGAGACACGACGCCTGAACATGATGCAATAATACTTTAAGTAGCTATTGAAATTAATGTATACATAAAACGCCGCTGTTTTTTAGGCGGTCCGGTTCTGGAGCGAAGGAGCATAGCGGGCTATGCGACTGAACGACAGGACTGAAACGACAAAAAAGAGCAAGTTTTATGTTACAAGATTCAAAAACTACATATATCGTTTAATTTTTAATAGCTACTTATACGATATACTGTAATACGTTAACCAGAAATACTATGGAAAAATACATTCTGTCGCTCGACCAGGGCACAACCAGCAGCCGTGCTATCGTATTCGACCACGAAGGCAATATATGCTCGATGGCACAACATGAATTTCCTCAGATCTTTCCTCAGCCGGGATGGGTGGAACATGATCCTCACCAGATCTGGGGCTCCCAGGCTTCGGTCATAGCGGAAGCCATATCTCAGATAGGCATCAATGGCCACGACATAGCGGCGATCGGCATCACCAACCAGCGCGAGACCACTATCGTGTGGGACGCCGATACATGCGAACCGATCTACAATGCTATCGTATGGCAGGACCGGCGCACATCGGAATATTGCGATTCGCTGCGCGAAGCCGGATATGCGGACATGATAAGGGAGAAAACCGGACTTATACTCGATGCTTATTTCAGCGCCACTAAAGTGAAATGGATTCTCGATCATGTGGCCGGTGCGCGTGAAAGGGCAAATGCCGGCAAACTCCGTTTCGGCACCGTCGACACATGGCTGATCGCCTGCCTGACACGCTTCAAGGTGCATGTCACTGATGTCACTAACGCGGCCCGCACCATGCTCTTCAATATCAACACACTCGAATGGGACAAGGATCTTCTCAGACTTTTCGACATACCGGAGTCGATGCTGCCTGAAGTGAAACCGAGTAGCGGCGTGATGGGCTATACCACCACTACAATCTTCGCGCACGAGCTTCCCATAGCCGGAGTGGCCGGCGACCAGCAGGCTGCCTTGTTCGGACAGATGTGCGTTAAGCCGGGCTCCGTAAAAAACACATATGGTACCGGCTGCTTCCTGCTCATGAACTCCGGCAACAGACCTATCGTGTCGAAAAACCGTCTGCTGTCGACCATAGCGTGGAAAATCGGCGATGAAGTTACCTACGCTCTCGAAGGTTCGATTTTCGTAGGCGGCTCTGTGGTCCAGTGGTTGCGCGACGGACTCAAATGCATTCAGTCGTCGTCGGAAGTAGAGGAACTGGCCGAATCCGTTCCCGGAACTGACGGGGTCTACTTCGTGCCGGCCCTGACCGGACTCGGGGCTCCTTACTGGGACCAGTATGCCCGCGGACTGATATGCGGCATCTCGAGAGGCACCACGTCGGCCCATATCGCACGGGCGGCGCTCGAAGGTATCGCGTTCCAGGTGTATGATATCGTAAAAGCAATGGAACTTGATTCGGAACTGGGTATCAGCGAACTGAAAGTAGACGGCGGAGCATCGCGCAACAATCTCCTTATGCAGTTCCAGAGCGATATCCTCTCCACCGAAGTGCTGCGTCCCCGTGTAACGGAGACCACCGCTCTCGGCGCGGCATATCTCGCAGGACTTGCCGTGGGATACTGGAAAGATATAGACGAGATAAACGCCCAATGGCAGATCGAGGATAAATTCACTCCGGAAGCCGATCCTCAGACCGTTGCATCCAGGCTTGCGGGATGGAAAGACGCCGTGGAACGCTGCCTGTCGAAATAAAACCCGCAGACCCGACGATTCCACTATAAACTATATCACTATAAACTCAATCAAGTTACTTATCACCTTAAAAAATACATTATCATGGAAGAACTTGAGATACCTATTTTTTTACAATGTTTTTTTGAGTTTCTCGGAACTTATGTGATGATATTGCTCGGATGCGGAGTAGTGGCATGCACCACTCTCAAAGGGTCAAAAGGATTCGGCGGAGGCTGGGTTGTCGTGACCCTCGCCTGGGGTCTCGCCGTGATGTGCGGAGTTTTTATCGCCGGACCTTATACAGGGGCCCATCTCAACCCGGCCGTCACCCTTGGCCTCGCGATGGCCGATAAATTCGACTGGGGCATGGTCATCCTCTATATGATATCACAACTCATAGGGGCATTTCTCGGTGCCTTGACTGTCTATTATTTCTATAAGGACCATTTCGACGCCACAGAGGATCAGGAGACAAAACTGGGCGTGTTCGCTACAATTCCGGCAATCAAAAATCTCAAGCGGAACTTTCTTTCGGAAGTCATAGGCACATTCGTGCTAATCCTTGTGATTCTCTTTCTTGCCGAGCGCGGCAATACAGCGGAAGTCGGTCTCGGCTCCATCGGCGCGCTTCCTGTGGCGCTCCTCGTGGTCGTGATCGGCATGGCCCTCGGAGGGACAACCGGATATGCCATCAATCCCGCCCGTGACCTCGGTCCGCGACTCGCGCATCATATCCTGCCGATCAAGGGAAAAGGCACGAGCCAGTGGAAATACGCATGGGTACCGATCTTAGGCCCTATCGTCGGCGCCGGCTTCGCCGTCCTTGTCTTCTACTTCTACCGCATGTGCTGCCAGTGAAGCCGATACAATAAAAAATATGCCGCAATAGACCTGCGGCATATTTTTTATTGTATCGTCTGAATTATCATTCGCCCCTGTTCTCCTTGTTGAAGATATGGCGCAGACGGGAGAAAATGCGCTGAGAGGTACTCTTAGAAGGCACGACGTTGGGCGCGTCCTTGAGACTTTCCACGGCTGCTTTCTCGGTGTCGGAGAGAGTCTCCGGCACATAGACCATTACATTGACGAGCAGATCGCCTTTGGCGCCGCCGTTCATCTGCGGCAGGCCTTTTCCTCTGAGGCGCAACACCTTGCCGGGCTGCGTGCCGGGGGTGATTTTCAGACGCGCGCGTCCCTCGATCGTAGGAACTTCCGCCGTTCCGCCGAGAGCGGCAGTCGGGAAGTCGAGCATCAGATTGTAGATAAGATCGTTGCCGTCGCGCATCAGATCGGGGTCTTTCTCCTCCTGTATCTTTATGAGCAGATCTCCGTTCACGCCGCCGTTGCGGGGAGCGTTGCCCTGTCCGCGGAGAGTAAGCACCATATCGTTCTCCACCCCGGCCGGAATATGGAAAGAAACGATCTCTTCTTTCTTCTCCACGCCCTGACCGTTGCAATAAGTACATTTCTCGGTGATGACCTTGCCCTCGCCGTTACACTCCGGGCAGACCGACTGGCTCTGCATCGGACCCATGAAAGTCTGCTGGACGGTAGTCACATAGCCGGTGCCGTGACAACGCTGACATGTGTGGAACGCCGTGCCGTCCTTGGCTCCCGTACCCTTGCAGTGGGGACATGCCACGAGTTTGGGAATCTTCAGTTTCTTGTCGACACCGTTCATTATGTCCTTAAGGGTCACCTTGACCGTTATGCGCAGGTCAGTACCCTTGTTGACATGCTTGCGGGCACGGCCTCCGGCGGCGCCGCCGAAGCCGCCGAACGAATCGTCACCGCTGAAGCGGCCCCCGAATATGTCACCGAAATGCGCGAAGATATCCTCCATCGACATGCCGCCGCCATAATAGCTGCCTCCGCCGAAACCTCCTCCGCCGAATCCCTGCGGACCCATCGAATGGCCGAACTGGTCATATCTGGCGCGTTTGTCGGCATCGCTCAACACGTCATACGCCTCGGCCGCTTCCTTGAATTTCTCCTCGGCCTCCTTATCTCCCGGATTCTTGTCGGGATGATACTGGATGGCCTTCTTGCGGTAGGCTTTCTTTATTTCATCGGCTGTGGCGTTTTTCGATACGCCAAGCACTTCATAATAATCTCTTTTCTCAGCCATTGTGATATGTCTTTAGAGGAAGCGTGAGGTAATTACTGGCCTACGACCACTTTCGCATGCCTGAGCACCTTGTCGTTGATCATATAACCCTTCTCGACCGTATCGAGGATCTTGCCTTTCTGCGACTCATCGGGCACAGGCACGACCGATATGGCCTCGTGACGGTCGGAATCGAAATCGCGGTCTTCGGGATCCATCTCCTTCACACCGTTCTGTTCCATATATTTCTTCAGTTTCTTATAGATCAATTCCATGCCTTCGCGGATTGAAGCCGCGTCGTCGACACCGTCGGAGGCCTTGAGGGCACGTTCGAAATCATCGACAATAGGCAGCAATCCCTTGAACGCCGATTCGGCGGCGTTCTTGATAAGCTCGGATTTTTCGCGAAGCGTGCGCTTGCGGAAATTGTCGAATTCCGCCATGAGGAACATGTATTCTTTCTTCTCTTTTTCAAGAGACACCTTGAGTTCTTCGTTCTCCTTAGCGAGTTTCTGTTCTTCCGTAAGTTCCTCGACAGCATCGTCGGCCACTTCCTGAGCAGCCTCATTGTCGTCTGCCGGAGTGGCGTTGACATCATCGACAACCACAGCCTCGGGATCTTCCTGAGGGTTCTCGTTTTCTTTATAATTCTTATTCTCGTCCATCTTATTATACTTGTTTCCGCCGTTGAAGCGCCGGCCATAGAATTTCTTTCTCATATGATTATCCTCCAGGTAATTGTCACCTTGACGCTTCACGGGCAATGATGGTATCCAACAAATTCCAAGCCAAAAAGTGTTAAATCCCGACAATGATCAGATGAATCGCGCATCGCTCCGTGAGGTCTCACAGTTCTAACAAATAAACGGCGCTTATAGTTGGCTTCCGTTTCAATTCAGCTTCCGCAGCCGCTGCGGAATCCCTGTCGCCGTAGATGCCGTAGAGACAGCTTCCGCTGCCCGTGAGGGAGGCATAAAGAGCGCCCGAAGAGTAAAGGGCGGATTTTATTTCCCCGAAACAGGGATAAAGCGGAAAGATCGACTCCTCGAAATCATTCCTGACCAGACCGCGCCACTTTTCGACGGGGAGCGACACAACTTCGCGCAGGTCGAAATCAGCCTCGCGGGGAGTGACACCTGAAAACGCCTCGCGTGTGGAGACCGACACCGGGGGCTTTACGACAAGAAGCCAGTATCCGGAAAGGTCAAGACCAGTTTCCTGAAGCCGCTCGCCCACACCCTCGGCATATGCCGGACGATTGAGAATAAAGAACGGACAGTCCGCTCCCAGCCTCAATGCCATCGAAGCGAGTTCCGCCTCCGATGGAGCTGAGCCGTAAATCCCGCGTTCGATACGCGCGAGCATCATGAGCGTGAAGGCGGCGTCGGCGCTCCCGCCTCCCATACCGGCACCGTCGGGAAGATGCTTGTCAAGACGGATATCGACCGAAAAGCCATCCTGACGGCAATTGTCCATATAGAGACCGGCGGCACGCCACACAAGATTTTTTTCGACCGGACAGTCCACCGTACGTCCTGTCGTAACGAGAGTGAACGGTCCTCCCGACTCTCGCGGACAGATCTCGAGTATATCGCAGAATTCCACGGGATCGGCAGGCATCCCGGCCTTCAGGCCGACCGGATAAAAGAGGGTCTGCAGATCGTGATAGCCGTCTTCACGACGCCTCACGATCTGCAGTCCTATATTTATTTTTGCGTTGACGAATGATATCATTGCTCCTCAAGTTCAAAACCCCATTCCTGACCTTTGCGGACCATCGGAATGCCTTCTTTCATCCATTTCGGCATCGGATCTCCCTTGAGATAATGGTCGAAGAATTGCTGCAGGCGGCGTGTTATGTCCTTTCGGTTGTTGCGCGCGCGTATGTTGTGCGCCTCGCCGTTATATTGCAGCATCCATACCGGTTTCTCAAGTCTCCTGAGAGCCATGAACATCTCGATGCCCTGATACCAGGGCACGGCGCCGTCGGCGTCATTGTGCATTATGAGAAGCGGCGTATTGACTCTGTCGGCAAAAAAGACCGGAGAATTGGCGATATATTCGTTGGTCTTCGACCAGAGGTCTCCTCCTATGCGGCTCTGACCCTGTTCATATTGCGGCTGACGGGAGTCGCCCGATTCCCAGCGTATGCCGCCGTAGGCCGATGTCATGTTGGCTACCGGCGCGCCCGAGCCCGCACATGCGAACATGTCGGTGCGTGTCACGAGAAAGGCTGTCTGGTAACCGCCCCAGCTCTGACCGTCGATACCGATGCGGTCCTTGTCTATCCAGGGGTAACGGCGGCACATCTCCTCGGCGCCCGAGCATACATAATTGTAGGCGTCCTCTCCGGGACGGCCCGCATTGTAATGGATATCCGGCACAAACACCACATACCCGCGGCTGACATAGAAGGGATAGTTCACCCAGCTCCACGACGGTTCCATAGTGTAATGGCGGTACAGATCCTCCGAACCGGTCTCATAGAAGACGCACAGCATCGGATATTTCTTGTCGGGATCGATATCGTCGGGCACATAAAGCACACCTTCCGACTGACTGCCGTCGTAGGCATACCAGCGTTCGAGACGCGCTGTGCCCCAGCGGTAATCCTTCATCTGCGGATTGGCGTCCGTGAGCTGCACGGCTTTGCTGAAATTCGTGCCCTTGCACTCCCAGATGTCGGGCGATGTGGAGAAGTTGGCACGCTGCCATGTGTAGACCTCCGCGTCGCGGGCCTTGATCAGCTGCGTGTAGGCATAGGTATTCAGTTCTGTCACCGACGGCGCCTGCGGCTTGCCATATCTCATCGACGCGAGTCCGTTGTATTTGTCGGCGTAACTGAAGACATCGAGGAGCATCAGATCTCCTGACGCGATAAAGCGGTGGTCGGGATCAGTATTTCTGTAGCGGAAGCGCAGATCACGCTTACGGCCCTCTCCGGCGGTCAGACAGACAGGCTCTTTCTCACCCCGCGGGTCGAGACTCCATATGTCATGACGGTCATATACGAGCAGTGCGCCGTCGTTCTCGCTCCAGCCGGCTATGCCGTAATTTTCCGAAGGAGAAGGATGCCTGTCGTCCGTATCCCAAAGAGGATACGGCACGTTTGCACTGACACAGACGGTCTTTCCCGTCGCTATCTCATAGGTGTAATAGTTTCTGTCGCGGAACCATACCACATATTTGTCGGAGGGAGAGAGTTCCGCCTCGAGAGCCCTCATGCATTCGCCGGCATTGCGGGTCTCGCCGCTGCCGACATTGACCACCGACATGGCCACGGGAGCGAAGTAATCCCATTGGTGCGAGACAATATTGTCCGTCGGATCAAGGACGAGCGCCCAGTCTCCGTCCCATCTGTCGGGAGATTTCACATCCGCCAACGGATGGTCTGTCAGAAGGGTCGGGCGCATGGTGGCGATATCTATCACCACCGGCAGATTGTTCTTTTTCAGCTCGTCGAGGAGATGCTGTTCCTGCGGCGGATTCAAAGGCTTGTTCCACACCCATATGTCAAGTTTGCCCTGCTCGAAGTCGACTATAGTCGTGTCGTCGGGGGCGATGACGGGAGCGACACCGGCTATCAGACGCCGTCCGTTGTGGGAGAATTTAAGTTTCGTATACTGGTTAGGCACCATCTCCACTCCGTTCTCCCCCTTGAACCGCAGATCGATCTTACGGGGAGTCTTGAGTTCGTCGCGGAGATTGCTGAGATAGACATACGCGTGTCGTGTGCCTGATTTGACAGAATCGTCCGATGCGGTGAAAGCCACCTGCATGCCATCCTCGCTGAATACCGGCGCTCCGTAGAAACGGCGGTCGCGGTCGAGAAGCGTGTACGATGTGTCGGGGAGCATGAAGACCCCCACCCCGTCGGTGGTAAGACTGTCTTTCTCCGGCTTTCTGACATTGAGAGCGAGTTTCAGGCCGTCGTTCGAGAACGTGTAGTCATTGACCCATCTGGTCACCTTGCGTGCTTTCGTGACGGGATTGAAAAGAATGAGCGGACGTCCCGATTCCTTGTCCTTAAGCTGTTTGGGAGTTATGAGCGTGGTGTCGCATGATCTGAACGCCACCCATTCGCCGCCATCCTTGGCTATCTTATAATCCGTGACATCTCCGATCCTGGTGACCTGCATGGTCTTCAGGTCTACGATGGCGAGAGAGTCCTGCGGCAGTTCGCTGTCTTTCTTTTTGTCGATCTTCGCCTTGCGCGTGTCGGCAAAGGGCGCCTTGATCAGGGCCACGCCCCAGCGGCCGTCGGCCGATATCCGGGCGTCATAGCCGCGTGCTATCTCCACGCGCTTGCGGCTGCGGGTATTATAGAAAGTCAGGATGCCGTCTCCCTCCTGTGGATTGACGGCAAAGGCCGCCCACTCTCCGCTACGGCTCACCGCCATGTTGCGCACAGACTTCCATGCGTCGAAATCATCATGATCGAGAGCTTTCTTGTCGGCTGCCGCCGGCCCTGCGGAAAAGAGGCCGGCAAGTGCCAGGAAAGTCAATAATTTTCCTTTCATGTCCTCCGGATTTTATGTTCTGTCAGATTTTATGCAGGTTATGACCCATACGGGTTTTCTTGGTCTCCATATAGCGCTCGTTATAGGGATTGGGCTCTACTTCGAGAGGCACTATCTCGGAAATCTGCACACCGTAGCCTTCAAGGCCAATACGTTTCACGGGATTGTTGGTCATGAGGCGCATATTCTTGATTCCCAATGTGTGGAGTATATTGGCACCGATACCGTAATCGCGTTCGTCGGCCTTGTGTCCGAGATGAAGATTGGCGTCGACCGTATCAAGGCCGTTCTCCTGAAGCTTGTATGCCGCTATCTTATCCATCAGACCGATGCCGCGGCCCTCCTGGTTGAGATATATGACAGCTCCCCTGCCTTCCTTCTCGATCAGCTGCATGGCGAGATGAAGCTGCTCGCCGCATTCGCAACGCTGCGAACCGAATATGTCGCCGGTCATGCAGGAAGAGTGGACACGAACCAGCACAGGTTCATCGCCTGTGACATCGCCCTTGATAAGCGCGATATGCTCCAGGCCGTTCTCTTTCTGACGGAAAGGTATGAGTCGGAAATGTCCGTAAGCGGTCGGCATATCGACTTCCTCACCGCGCTCCACGAGTGAATCATTGTTGAGGCGGTAGGCGATCAGATCGCGTATGCTTATGAGTTTGAGTCCCCATTCGTCGGCACGCTCGCGGAGTTCCGGAAGTCGTGCCATCGAGCCGTCATCGCTCATGATCTCCATGAGAGCGGCGGCTGGCTGAAGACCGGCAAGACGCGCGAGATCGACAGCCGCCTCGGTGTGTCCGGCGCGCTGGAGCACTCCGCGGTCCTGGGCATAGAGAGGATTGATGTGACCGGGACGTCCGAATGTCTCGGGCGTGGACTCCGGATCGGCAAGCGCACGGATAGTGGCCGCACGGTCCTGTATGGAGACGCCGGTCGAGCATCCTTCGAGCTTGTCGACTGTAACGGTGAAGGGGGTGCCGAGCACGGATGTGTTGTCTTCCACCTGACGCGGAAGATCAAGCTCCTTGCATCGGGCGTTTGTGATTGGCGCGCAAAGCACTCCCCGCGCATTCTTGAGCATGAAATTGACATCCTCGGGAGTGATTTTCTCTGCCGCGATGATGAGGTCTCCCTCATTCTCGCGGTCCTCGTCATCGACTACGACTACAAATTTGCCGTTGCGGAAGTCCTCGAGAGCTTCCTCTATACTGTCCAGTTTAATCATGATTGCATGTATTATTGACTGATTTGATTCAATTTTTTGTTACTCTGAATAGGCTGAAATTGACCGATCCGTAGACAAGATGGCGGAAAAATCCGGGCAATGCGCTGAAGTCATGGTTCTTCCCATGCTCCACTATCACGAGCGATCCGTCCGACACAAGCGCCGAATCAAGAATAAGTCCGGGAATCTCGGCGAAACGCGGATGATCGTAGGGAGGATCGGCAAAGACCACGTCATATGCCTCTGCCGTCCGCTCGATAAAGCGGAACACATCGCCCCGAACCACCCGCAGCGCGGTGTCACCGAGTTTTTCCTTGACAGAACGAATGAAGGCCGACTGCACGGGCGCCTGTTCGACAGCCGTCACCGATGAAGCGCCGCGCGACACGAACTCCCAGCTTATGGCGCCGGTGCCTGCAAAAAGATCGCACACCTTTTTGCCTTCGATCTCGTCATTGTTTTCCAGCACATTGAAGAGATTCTCTCTCGCGAAGTCGGTAGTCGGCCTGGCAGTTATATTTTTAGGAACATCGAAACGACGACGTCCATATTTACCTCTGATTATCCTCATATTCAGTTTCTCAACAATAAAGATCCGGCAAGCGGCATTTCGGCCTTGGCCCCGGGACCGGGCACCATTGTCAGCATGACATAGTTTATCGTCTTGCGCAACTCGCGCATAAGGTCCGTCTTAAGATCCCTCAGTCCGGATAAGGAGACCTGCACCTGCGTCGGATCGAGTCCATACACATTCATTATGTTGAACAGATGATATTGCAGATCCGACGGGGCGTGCCATGGATGAGTCGCGGCCATTATAAGGTTTCTGCGGTCGAAAGCAAGAAAATCGGCCTCCCCCTCGCGGATATCGATGAAGATACGTGGTTCGTCGGCACTCCGTTCTCTGAAACGGCGCGCCATCACGGCGAGATGCGAATGAAGGCGCGCACCGGGGAACGTGCGCTGTAAAAAGGCGTTAAGTCCCGGCACAAGAGTGAAAAGAGATGTCGCGTCTTCCACAGCCTCCGACATTATGTCGCATTCTTCAGCCGTATATATCTGATTGTAGAGACGTGCGGATTCCTCCTCATCATCAGCTACCATTGCGGTCGGCACCCATATGGATTTCGGAGCGACTATGGCTATGTCGGCTGAAAAATCATCGAGAACCTGGGGATGATCATAGACGGTATTCTCTATGCGCTCGAGAAGTGTATCGTTGTGGCAGGTCCATTTCTCGTCAAAAAGGGTGACGATCTCCTGCGTGGGATTGGCATGCTTGAGCCACGCTCCCATTCCCCGGGCCGATATCACGCATATCAGCCTCCAGTCCGCGATGTCGCCGATACGCACCGCCTGATAGGTGTTGCTTTCGTTCATATCACAAAATTAGTGATTTCCTTTGTATTTTCACATACTCCGAAGCCAATAAAACGCCTCTCATAAGCAAATAAATCTCGAAAGCGGTCCAGAGCAAGGGATTCGAAAGTGTCTCCCCGATACGGGGTCCGAGAAAAACTGTCGCAAAAAATATGGCTGACGCAATCAGCGTACTGACCAATAAAGAGCCTGTTCTCGCCAACCCTATGAAGATGCCGTCGAAAATAAAAGCCGACACTGCTACGGGAGGAAGCACGACAACCCATATATGCATCTCGTCCACGGCTTGGCGCACGGATGCGACATCGGTCAGCAAAGATGTGATCGGCCCCGAGGCCACCATGTAGACCAAGAGAAACGCAAGCGCCATCCAGGCGCCCCATCGGAGCAGAGAACGGACACAAAGATGAAGCATACCCCCGTCGCGTGCCCCCGCCGCACGGCCGACAAGAGCTTCTCCGGCAAATGCGAATCCGTCCATAAAATATGAGAAGAAAAGAAAAAACTGCATTATCACCGCATTTGCGGCAAGAGTGAGTTCGCCCAGACGCGCGCCGACCGATGTCATCGTGAGGGAGACACACATGATGCATGCCGATCGGAAAAAGAGATTGCCGTTGACCGAAAAGAAAAGTTTCCAACGCACTCTTCCTTTCGCGCCTGCATTGCCGTCCGCGTTATCTTTTGTTTTGATCCGGTCTCCTGTTTTGCTGCTCTCGCCGGCGAGTTCTCTTCTGACAAAGAGGAGCGCGCCTGCAAATCCGATCCAGGCGGCGGTCAGAGTTCCGGCGGCGATTCCCGCAAATCCGCAATGCCACACAAACACAAGCAGAAGACTCATAAGGATGTTTATGACATTGACGCCGATTGCCACGGTCATCGGGACAACCGTATTCTGGCGGCCGATGAACCAGCCGCTGACAGCCATGATGCCGAGCTGGGCCGGAGCGGCCCATATGCATATCCTGAAATAGAGCGAGGCATAGGCCGTGACCTCCGGATCGGGTCCTATCACGGCTAAAAGGAGTCTGAGAAGAGGCGTCTGAAGCAGAATCGCCGTCACCGACAGGCACGCGGCGATGGTCATGGCCTTTGAAAGGACATCGCGGCCCGCAGGCATATCTCCGGCTCCGAAAGCCTGTGCGGTCAGTCCGCTTGTACCCATGCGCATGAATCCGCACAGCCAGTAGATGACGTTGAGCATCATCGCGCCGACACTCATGGCCCCGAGAAATATGGCACTGCCGAGATGACCGGCTATCGCCGTGTCACAAAGTCCGAGAAGCGGAACCGTGATATTGTTGACGATGGCCGGAAGAGCAAGTCTGAGTATCTCTCTGTCGACTGATTTCTGCGGTCGTGCTGTCAATTGTGCATCTCTCCCACAAGCGGGATTTCCATAAGCTGTTTGACTTCCTCGATCGAATAGTTCTGACCGAAGAGGAACATCAGTTTCGTTATCGCGGCCTCGGATGTCAGATCATGGCCCGATATCACTCCGGCGTCATAGAGCGCCGTACCGGTCTCGTAGCGGTGCGGCACGACCATGCCGTTGTCACATTGCGATATGTTGACTATGACAAGTCCGTTCTCTACCGCCTCTCTCACCGCCTTGATGAAGAAAGGATCCGTCGGCGCGTTGCCGGCGCCGTATGTCTTCAGCACCACACCTTTGAGTCCCGGGGTGCTGAACGCATGCCGGATCATCGTCTCCGTGATGCCGGGGAAAAGACTCAGATACATCACATTCGTATCCATGCCGTAATGCACCCGGAGAGGCGCCGACTCACGCGGACGCCACAGCACTTCCTCACGGAAAGTGATGCCCATGCCGATTTTTGCGAGACGGGGGAAATTACTGCTTTTGAAAGCGTTGAAATTGTCAGCGCTGTATTTTGTGGCACGGTTGCCGCGCCATAGATAATTCTCGAAAAGTATAGCCACCTCCTCGAGCATCGGAGAACCGTCCGCACGACGTGCGGCCGCGACCTGAAGAGATGTTATGAGATTTTCCTCTCCGTCCGTCCTGACCTCTCCGATCGGCAGGTGG